>Ga0208919_1000856_pt1 | contig 18719 bp, 14 predicted proteins | sample 4_EtaG_FD_184076 | JGI IMG/M metagenome (GOLD analysis project Ga0208919, IMG submission 184076) | Marine viral communities from the Subarctic Pacific Ocean - 4_ETSP_OMZ_AT15127 metaG (SPAdes) (version 3) | ecosystem: Environmental > Aquatic > Marine > Oceanic | place: Pacific Ocean | collected...
ATATGCGACCTCGAAAACGCTTTGGGTTTAAATGTCCGATAGAAGTGATGAGCGAGCTGATGACCAAGTACCATGAAAGCCCATCAACCATCCAGTGAGTGTGTTGCACTCAGAGTCTGCATCCGCCCCTTTATTAGCGGCGTTTTGCACGCTGGACAGTGTTCTGGACTACTGGATTGCAGCTGAACAACTGCGTCGTATAAATTCTTGAATGACACCTCCTGACTTGCAGTCGCCAGCTCTTGCTGCTTCAATTCCAACTCACTGAGACCGGTTTTTATGGAGCTACCTAGTGTCTGTAATGCGTTAATGGTTAAGTTATTCTTGCTTTCTGGAGGCTGTTGTAACTCTGTTTCTAACTGCTGAATTGCTCCGGGATTCTTACCGTCACCTTTTAACTCAATGAGTATTTGATTAAAGGTTGCATCGTTACGGTACCGATTGGCTAAGTTTTGCTCCTCAATATTTAGCTTTTGTAACTCTGCATTGTTTGTCGATATCTGCTGTTGCGCACCAGAAAGTGCCTGCCTTTTTTGCGCTAACTGAGCTGCTTTAACACCAGTAATATCAATATATTTGCCATCAATATCCGAAGTAAAATTGCGCACAAATTCATTGAAAGAGTCTAAACCAAATAATGTTGAGATAAGTTCAGTTTGCTTAGCTGGCGCCTGTGCGGCAATTCTAGAAAAGCTATCGATGCGATTTTTTTCAATGAAACAAAATCGAAATAATGCCTCATTTGCGTCGATTTCAACCTCATCGCCTTGCTCGCTTAAACCTGTAACGACTGGTGTCGAAAAACGATTAATATGTGCGTTTTTTAGGTAATCACCTTGATCTCGAAAGCGCTTACTTTCTGCTTCAGCCACATTACCAAGAAGGCCATATTCAAGAGCTTCGCAAAAGCTAGATTTACCGGTGCCATTTGGTCCATATATAAGAACCAAACGGCTTTCTAAATCAAAAACTTCTTGCCTAGAAAAACCACGAAAGGGTCCCACGGTCATACTTTTGATCTGGGTAATGGGAGAAGTTTTCTCGACGGCCAGCTCCGGTAACGACTGAATCTCTGAGCTTAAGGTATCCCAGTTAGCCTGTGCCAAGGCAACCATTTTCTTAACCCGCTGGCCTTGATAGGTTCCTAGGGCAGCAAGATCTTCAAGATTTGCCAGCACAAGGTTAGCTAGCTTGCGCACTCCCGGAATAACTTCGTCTGAATTAAGAGTTCGCAAAAAGCGTAGATATTCAGACTTAATCATAATGCTTCCTTATAATTTAGGTTCAATCCCCTTAACTTTTGGCGCCTGTCGTCAAAGGTTTATCATGCTATCCAGTGGATTATAGACTCGTTCTGGGTATGTCTCTGCGGTGATCCTATGTTAAGTAACATGGATAGCTAGTCGGTCATATCCTGTTCTGAGAGTGAATTTTTGTTGATCACTTACAAGACATCCTATTTTTCAGGCTTTGACATATAACAGCGTATTAGGCTTCCTATCTTATGATTGAACAAACGCAACGACACGTCTATCCGTCAAATAAAGCCTGTAAAATCTGCTCTAAGTTTATGACAGGTATAACTATTAATTTCCATTAGGCCGTATGTTCGAAATCCGCGCGGCTGCTGCATTTTCCGAGGGTTCGCTTTGGGGCGTTTTCAACCTTATGCTACTTGCTAATTAGTTTCCGAGCACTTGCTCAATTCTCTACTGAACTTAGCCTAGCACAAGCTGTTTAAATGGGCTGAGGTTCGTAAGCTTTTCTTTTCAACGCTTCTTCTTGGCCTGCTGATTAGAGCATACATTTTTCTAGCGTTGGCGCGGCGCAGTCTTGATTAGATGGGAGCTGGGGAGCAAACACAAACCCCGCGTAAGCTCTTGAAAGCCAAGAGGTGAGGTCATGTACTTATGGTCATCACGCTGTTGCTTCCAATGCGAGGGCGGAAGATGCGAAATGCTAGATCAAACTCAAGGCTTACGCCGACATAAAATCATTCCAGCGCCTTACCAAATAGTTATGCTCATCCATGACGATATTCCACACCGCGATACGGCTCATTCTGGTCTGGTAGTCTCCGCCATCGCGGATTTCGCCTCGATGAATCATGTCAGCGGTGCCATCGGGGCTAGGAAGGCTCTTGGCGGGCCATGACGGCGTCGGGCCATCCCGATATCCACCAGTTGAGGTAGTCATAAGCCGCATCTAGCGGGCGACCAATCGGCAACACATCAAATTAAGCAAGCCTAAGGTAAGCGTGCCGCAAACAGTGAGGGCGCTTCATAGGAAGCGCCCTCATGGTAACGGTAAAGAGTGTGCGTTACTTAAAACTCGACGGTCGCCGAAAGCTTGAAGGTGCGCGGTTCGCCTTGAATCAAATAATTCGCAAAGGACGTCGAGGCGCCTGACCAGTAATTTTCGTCGGTCACGTTGTCGATGCCTGCGCGCCAGATCCAATCAGCGCCACCGACCGGTGTGGTGTAGCGCAGGCCAAGATCGAGGCGTGTCCAGGAATCCAACTCCAAGTCGTTGGCTACATCGGCGTACTGCGAGCCTGTGTGCAGGACGCGCCCAGTGGCAGTGAGGCGCTCGATGAAGGGTGTGTCCCATTCGCCACCAAGCACAAAACGATACTCAGGAACGCCCGTGGCGTCATTTCCTTCGTTGCCATCCTGGGTTTTGGTGAGTTCGGCATCTATCCAGGTCGCGCTGCTGAACAAGCGCACTCCTGTCGTCGGCTCACCGTAAAGGCTTAGCTCCAGGCCGCGATTACGCTGCTCGTTATCCAGGTTGCCGACGCCATCGACGACCGCTGCAGAGGGTAGCTCAATCTGGAACAGGCTAATGCCACCGCCTAGGTTGCCGTAGTCGAACTTAGCGCCCACCTCTTGCTGCTCGGCATGGGCAATGCCCAAGTGCTGGCCAAAGTTCAGCGCTGTGGTATCGGTGACCGTGCCGCCATCCTGCAATGCTTCGACGTAGTTGGCGTAGAGCGAGATATTATCCGTGGTTTTGAACACCGCACCGACGGCGGGGGTTACCCGACGATCGGCATAGCGATTGCTGCTATCGTCATTAGGACGTTCGTCGATCTCGAGTTCTTGATAGCGTGCGCCCAGTGTCAGCAACAGTCGGTCATCAATGAATCCAAGCGTATCGCTCAGCGTGACCCCTTGGGAGCGTGTGCGCGTCACGCTACCCCCCACGAAAGGCGTGCCATCCGGGCGAGATAAATCGACGGGATCGTAGATGTTGGTCGTGCCTGCCGCGAGGAAACTCCAGTCCGTGTCGAACTTGCGATAGGCGCTGGAGTAGCCAACGGTGATGTCATGGCTGACCGGGCCGGTCAACACATACCCACGAAGCCCCGCTTGGCTGGCGACGTTGTCGATGTGGTTGTTGGTCTCGAAGTCGTTGACCCTGGCGTTACCTGCATCATCGGTAAGGCGAGGAGTCGCCGACACGATGCCTTCGAGCGTGCGGTTACCCCCCAAGGCCGCGAAAGCGGTCCAGGTGTTGGTGAGGTCATATTCGCCTCTGACCATGCCGAAATTGGTTTCTAGCTCGGTCCCACCGAAAGAGGGGGTGTAGTTCAACGAGGAATCCGGCGCAGCGGGCACTTGAGTGGCCGCGCCGGTATTAACGCTTGAGCGGCCACCATCCAGGGTGAGCTTTTGATGACCGACATCGAACAATATCCGGCCTTGAGCGCCACGGTAGTCGAGCCCAACGACGGTGGAGGTATCGCGCTGGTTTTCGTCATCAATGGCAGTGTCACCACGGCCGCGCATGGCACTTACCCGTGCCCCCCATTGCTGCTGATCACCATAACGCTGGCTAGCATCCACGCCAACTTCGTCGTAGCCATCGGAGCGGTAGCCGCTGGATAGCTTGAGCATCGGGTCATCCCCCGCGTGTTTGGGCTCGATGTTGATGGTGCCACCAATTCCGCCGCTCCCGCCGATGGGAATGCCCGACGTAAAGGCGCTGGCGCCTTTGAAGACTTCGACGCGCTCGGCAAGGTTGCTGTTGATGATTTGTCGTGGCAGTACACCGTAGAGGCCGCCATAAGCAACGTCGTCACCGGTCAGGTTAAAGCCGCGTACTTTGTACGCTTCGCCATAGATGCCAAAGCCCAGCCCTACCGATACCGAGGCATCGTTTTGCAGCGTATCGCCCAGTGTTTGGGATTGTTGGTTCTCCATCAGCTCACTGGTATAACTGATAACGTTGAAAGGCACGTCCATCGCGTCCTTTTCACCGATCAGGCCCACTCGGCCACCCGCCGCGATTTGGCCACCGGCGAAGGCCGGAGGTGGCGTATCTCCATAGGTCGGTATGGAGCCCGTGACGGTGACGGTCTCCAGGGACTGATTGTCAGCACTCGTTTGCGCCCAGGCGGTCGCGGGCGAAATACCCATCGCGATCAGCGTCAGCGCGCGCAGAAGCCGTGCTTTACGGCGCTTAGCCGCTGTGTTGGAGGTGTTCCCAAGAGACATAGTATCGATCCTATCGTTTTTACAGCTGCACCCAGCCGCCGCGTTTTTATGAAGCCGATATAAGCAAGCGGAGGGCTTGGCTGTCGTGCCATGATCACCTTTCCGGCATAAATGCATATGATAAACAAAATGAGATGTATTAACATATGCGGATGATATTTTTTACGTACTGCCTTGCAAAAAATGCGCATTGACGTCTCAATGTGATCCCTTTTTTCTGATGCTCTCGCTGCTATGTGCCACCGGTCGATGCTCTCTTTCTTGGTTCGCTGCTGTTTAACGGCCGCTTGCTTGCTGCCCTTGTCGAGTGCCCACGCGCAGTGGGCCACTATCAACTGGACCATTGCCGAAACGCTACTGGCCATTGACGCGCCGCTGAGTGGTACCGCTCAACAAAATGGCTACCATGAGTGGGTAGGGGAGCCAAGAATCCCCGACGGCGTTGCAGATATTGGCCTGCGATCACAGCCCAACCTCGAACTCATGGCGCAATCGCCACCGACGCAAACGTTCATTTCGCCGATGTTCGCCAGTTTGACAGAGCGTCTGGAGAGAATTGCCCCCGTCACGTCGTTCTCCCCCTATTCTCCCGGCACTCATACCTGGCAAGAGATACAAACACTCACCCGGCAGCTAGGTGAGTTGACCGGCCACCGGCTGCAGGCAGCGCAGCTAATCAACGAAACGCATGCGTTGATGGACACGCTTAGCCAACAGCGTCCCGATGCACCGCCGCTACTGATGGTGCAATTCATGGATGCCCGTCATGTCAGGATTTTTGGCGACAACAGTCTCTATAATGCCGTGCTTGAACGAATCAATTTGACCAATGCCTGGGATCGGCCTACCAACGCCTGGGGATTTTCACTCGTGGGTATCGAAGCGCTCTACGACTTTCCTGAGGCCACGCTGGTCGTTGTCGAGCCGGTGCCCGCTGGGGTCGAAGACGCACTGGCGAAAAGTGGTTTATGGCAACACTTACCCAGCGTTAAAAACGCCACTCTATTGCGCTTACCGCCGGTATGGAGTTTTGGCGCGCTGCCTTCCGCTCAACGCTTTGCTCGGGAGCTGGTTTCTGCCCTGACGTCGCGCACCCACCTTGAGTAAGCGTTTGAGCGCTTAACCCTATTTCCGATCAGGCTAGGTGCTATTTCATGCGTCAATGGCGCCGGTGGCGCTGTCATTTTGCAGTCTGACCATGCCTTTCCAGCGCTTTTCCAACAACCAACTCCAGCTCTCTTGGTGGATATCCAGCCTCTTGGGGAACATGGTGATATGCCCACTGGGGCGAGAACCGTGACCAAATCGCTCTGGATTTCGTTGGCACCTTAAAACGTTCTGCTGCTTTTATTGTGCAGAATACTGCTCATTAATTTTTCTTGAAGCTTATTTTGCGCACTAAACTGCTCATATTGGATATCTTGAGCACTATTCTGCGCACAGGTGGTGCTTGAAACTGACAGTACAGATTCATTTTGATAAGGCTTGGCACGATGCGGGTTAATTGTCGTTACCTGCCCACGAATATTGGACGCGAGGTTCGTTGGCTTGCGCACTCTTGATACTCGGCTCAAGCGCTGGGGCTGTTATGAAAAAACACGCTGCTGATGATCGTGAAGCGGCGTTGGTGACGCTGTTGAAACGCTTTTATGCGGGCGAGCTCATCGATGGGCAGTTGTTACGTGCCCTGCGGCGCCGCCGACACAGTGAGTTCAATCGCATCATGTCGCCAAAGCTCATCGTCATAATCGATGGCTCGGCCATTCTGGTCGTAGTTGATACGAGTGACGCGCTGAGCAGGCCCTCCTGAGGCCGCGCGCAGTGCCTCAGCCGCACGACTATGCAGCACCGTGGAGCAGAGCTCGAAGCTGACACGGCTGATGCGTATGCCGTAGTGGCTGCGATAGAGTTCGGTGAGTGAGCAGGTCACGAGGTCGTGCTCGAGAATCCCGGGGAAGCAGTCCGCGCGCAGGTAGTGTTCGACGTATAGCACGGGGCGCCCATCGATACGGCGTGCCCGGATGATGTGGAAAACCGGTGCTCCTTCCAGGATGCCCAGGCGGGCCGCGACCTTGGGTTGGGCAGGGCACTGGGTGGCTTTGAGTACCTCGGTTTCCGGGCAGCGCTGCTGGGACGCTACCATTTCCTTGAACGGCAGAGAGGCGAGTAAGTCGTAGCGAAGACGAGGAGGAGAGACGAACCAGCCGCGGCGGCTCTCCCGATAGATGCGACCTTCGGCCTCCAGTTGCATCAACGCCTCACGCAGTGTGATGCGTGTGGTTGAGAAGCGCTCCATCATCTGTCGTTCGGAGGGTAGGCGCCCAGTGGCAGAGGGGGCCTCCTCTGCCAGCATGCCCAGTAGCGCCTGCTGAAGGCGGCTGGTCGGTGGCGTCAGGCGGGGTAAGGCGTTATTCGCGCTAAATGGCGTGGCGTGTGGCAGCGTAGTGGTCAAAGGAAGCTCGCTTCTGGTCTAGTTCAGACTGCTTAAGCTCGCACGCAGTCGTCTGCAGGTTATTTTAGCGAAGGTATCATGTCAGGGCGATGACATGTCTGATCTATAACCGCCAATTTCAGCAGCAATTTCCGCTATTGTAAGGACATGTGAATGTCATTCAAGCGACATGCCTTTGTCATTTCCACCTCCTAGTATGCCTTTTGTCAGCCGTTACTGAACTAGACCAGATGGCGGCATCACCCTGACTAACCGAATGAGGCCATACTGTGAATCCGACACGCTCGTCGCTGCTGCAACTGACGCTAACCGCTGCGCTCGGAACGGCGCTTCTCGCCAGCCAAGCCCAAGCGGATACCGACCTGTCCGAACTGATCGCCGCTGCCCAGGAGGAGGGGCGCGTCGACAGCGTCGGCATGCCGGACTCCTGGGCCAACTGGAAAGACACCTGGGCCGATTTGCACGAACAGTATGGTTTGGAGCACATGGATACCGACATGAGCTCCGCCGAGGAAATTGCCAAGTTCAAGGCCGAGGGTGAAAATGCCACCGTTGATATCGGTGACGTGGGCATCAGCTTTGGCCCCATCGCCGTGTCAGAAGGCGTGACTCAGCCCTACAAGCCGACGACCTGGGAAGAGATTCCCGATTGGGCCAAGGATGAGGACGGCCACTGGGTATTGGGCTATACCGGCACTATTGCCTTTATGATCAACAAGCAGCTAGTGCCGGAGGAGGAGCGGCCGCGCACCTTTGCTGACTTGGTCGAGGGCGACTACAGCGTAGCGCTGGGCGCCGTAGGGCAAGCGGCGCAGGCTAACAGCTCGGTGCTCGCCGCCGCCTATGCCAACGGAGGTGATGAAAATAACCTGCTGCCAGGGCTGGAGCTATTTGCCGAACTGGCCCGCCAGGGGCGGTTGTCACTGGCGGATCCCAGCATCGCCAACCTCGAGAAGGGGGAAGTCGAGGTTGCGCTGATGTGGGACTTCAACGCTCTGAACTACCGTGATCAGATCAACCGTGATGCCTTCGATGTGGTCATTCCTGCCGATGCCTCGGTGACTTCTGGCTACGCCACCATCATCAATAAGCACGCCCCGCATCCAAACGCGGCCAAGCTGGCGCGCGAGTTCATCCTCTCCGACGAAGGGCAGTTCAACCTGGCGGAGGGGTATGCCCGCCCGATTCGCGCCGAGCACCTGACCCTCCCCGAAGCGATCGCCGCCAAACTGCTGCCCAATGAGCAGTACGCCAATGCCCGTGCGGTAGAGGATTTCGACGCCTGGGAAATGAGCGCTCGACAGCTGCCGAGCCAGTGGCAGTCCCAGGTGCTGATCCATCAGCAGTAACCGCCTCCTCTTCCCGACTGACGGCCGCCTCCCCAGGAGGCGGCAAGGAGCCTGTGATGTCTCACCGCGTCATTCTCGTGGTGCTCGATGGCCTTAACCATGCCGTGGGGCGGCACGCAATGGGTCACTTGCATGCCCTCTGTGAAGCGGGCCGTGGCAGCTTCCACGCGCTTAATTGCGAGCTGCCAGCCATGTCCCGCCCTCTCTATGAGTGTTTGCTGACCGGCGACCGTCCTGTGGACTCTGGGGTGGTACATAACCAGGTGGTACGCCGATCAACGGGTACCAGCCTGTTCGATCTGGCGGTTCGCCAAGGGCGGCGTACCGCTGCGGCGGCCTATCACTGGGTCAGCGAGCTCTATCTTGAGGCTCCCTTTGTGCCTGCCCGCCACCGTTTCCACCAGAATGCGGAGAGCGCGATCCAGGCTGGCCTCTTCTACTGGCAGGATCACTACCCTGACGATCACCTGTTCAGCGACGCCGAAGCGCTGCGCCGGCTCAACGCCCCTGACTTTCTGCTGGTGCACAGCATGAATGTCGATGATGCCGGTCATCGCCATGGCGGGGATTCGCCCCAGTACCGCAACGCCGCACGTCGGGCCGATAGCGCCCTGGCCGACTATTTGCCGCAGTGGCTGGCTGAGGGCTACCAGGTGATGGTGACCGCCGACCACGGCATGAACGCCGACGGTTCTCACTCGGGCCTGCTGGAGGAGGAGCGCCGGGTGCCACTATGGCTATTTGGCGAGGCATTTGCTCATGCGCCGGTGGCATCGCTGCAGCAGCCAAGGCTGTGCGGTACCTTGGCCACCTTGCTGGGCCTGGAGCATGACAAACCCTATCACGCCGAGCTGCTGGCCGAGGGGAGGGCGGCGTCGTGAAGCGTCTACTGCCCGCCTGGCTATGGCTGGTACCCTTTGCGCTGGTATTCGTGGCCTTCCAACTGGCGCCGCTCGGCTGGATCGCCATCAGTGCCTTCCACGTCGAGGGCGCCTGGGGGCTCGGCCACTTCAGGGAAATCGCGGGTTCGACCTTCTTTCGGCAGGCCATTGGGCGCAGTCTGGAGATCTCACTGATTTCGAGCCTTCTGGGGCTGATCATCGCCACCCTGGCGTGCCACAGCCTGACCCGCACCAGTGGTCCGCTGCGGCGCTGGATGATCGCCTTCACTAACATGACCAGCAACTTTGCCGGTGTACCGTTGGCCTTCGCGTTCATCATCCTGATGGGCGCCAACGGGGTGTTGACCATTGCCCTTCAGCGTCTAGGGCTGATCGACAGCTTCTCGCTCTATTCGCGCAACGGCCTGATCGTGATCTACACCTGGTTCCAGATTCCCCTGGGCATACTGCTGCTGTTTCCTGCCTTCGAGGGGCTGCGGGCAGAGTGGCGGGACGCTGCCAGTCTGCTGGGCGCCGGGCGCATCGCCTACTGGCGCCATATCGGTCTGCCGATCCTCCGGCCGGCACTGGCGGGGACGCTGACGATCCTGATCGCCAACGCCATGGGCGCCTATGCCACTGTTTATGCGCTGGTCAATACCAGCTACAACCTCATGACTATCCGTATCGCCAATCTGGTCTCGGGGGATCTCTTCCTGCAGCCCAATCTGGCCAGCGCACTGGCGCTGGTTCTGGTCGGGTTACTGGCAATGGTCACCCTGATTCAGCAGTGGATAGTGCGCAGGAGCCATTATGTCGCAGAACGCTGATCTCACCCTATCCCGACCAGGGGAGTCGCCACTGCCAGCACTTCGCCTTGCCTGGCCGTCGCCCTATGCACTGGTGGTGTGGGGTGTGTTCACGCTACTGGCGCTGCCGCTGCTCGCCACCCTGGGGTATGCGTTGGCGTCCAGCTGGGGGGCCACCCTCCTGCCTGATGGGGTGACCCTGAAGTGGTTTTGGGAGCTATGGAGTACACCGCGCTTTCAGTGGGCCTTCGCCCGCTCACTGCTGGTCACTCTAGGTGCGCTGGCGCTGAGTTTGGTGCTGGTGGTGCCGGTAGCTTTCCTGGCGCATACCCGCTACCCACGGCTGGATGCCTGGATGAGTGGCCTTATCCTGGTGCCCTTTGCAGTGCCTCCTGTGGTCTCCTCGGTAGGACTGCTGCAACTCTACGCTGGCGGCCCGCTGCCACTGGTGGGCACCCCCTGGATTCTGATGTTTACCTACGTGACGATCGCGCTGCCCTTCGTCTACCGGGCCATTGCCAACAGCCTGCGCACCATCGATGTAAGGTCACTGATGGAAGCCGCGCAATTGCTGGGGGCAACGCCCTTCAAGGCCTTCTTCCTGGTCATTCTTCCCAACATCCGCGTGGGAGTGCAGGTCGCCGTGTTCCTGTCCTTCTCCTTCCTGATCGGCGAGTTCGTCTTCGCCAACATGCTGGTAGGCACGCGCTTCGAGACCCTGCAGGTGTATCTCAACAATATGCGTGGCTCCAGCGGCCACTTCACCAGCGCATTGGTGATAACACTCTTCTTGTTCACCCTGCTGCTGACCTGGTTGGGGAATCGTCAGGCCGGTCACGCCATTACCAAGGGGGCCAACCCATGACGACCCTAAGCGGTGCTCCGGTAGCCAACGACAGCACCCTGGCCTCTGGCTATCTCCATCTCGAGGGGTTGGCCAAGCGTTTCGGCACTACCCAGGTGTTTTCTCACATCAATGCGGTGATAGCCAAGGGTGAGTTCGTCACGCTGCTGGGGCCCTCCGGTTGCGGAAAATCGACCCTGTTGCGATCTATTGCCGGGTTGAATCGGCTGGATGAGGGGCGAATCGTGGTGGATGGCGAAGAGATCACCGCACTTCCACCGCAGCAGCGTGGTGTTGGCATGGTCTTCCAGCATTATGCGCTGTTTCCCAACATGCGGGTGACCGACAACGTCGCCTTCGGCCTGCGTATGCAGAAGGTGCCGCATGAGGAGCGCAGCCGCCGGGTGGATGAAGTACTGCGTCTGGTAGAGCTCAATGTGCATGCTGACAAGTTTCCCCACCAGCTCTCCGGCGGACAATGCCAACGCGTGGCTTTAGCAAGAGCGCTGGTGGTTGAGCCACGTATCCTATTGATGGATGAGCCGCTCTCAGCGCTCGATGCCCGTATCCGCGGCCATCTACGTCAGCAGCTGCGCGATATCCAGCAGACATTAGGGCTGACGACCCTGTTTGTGACCCATGACCAGGAAGAGGCACTGGTGATGTCTGACCGTATCTTCCTGATGCATGACGGGCACATTCTGCAGCAGGGAAGCGCCGAAGAACTCTATACACGGCCCAGGGACTACCACGCGGCGGGCTTTATGGGGCACTACAACATATTGCTCGGCGATCAGGCCCGTCCGCTGTTAGGAGAGGGTTTCGACTCAGCACGCGTGGCGCTGCGGCCAGAGGCCCTTTACCTCCAGCCACTGGCAGACGGAGCGATGGGCGTGGAGCGACCGGCTCGCCCTGGCCCAGAGTGCCCCGGGGTCATACGCCGCTGCCAACTGCTCGGCAACATCGTGCGCTATTCGGTAGAGTGCCCCGGGGTGGTGCTCTCTGTTGATACGCTCAACCGCGGTAGCCGGCATCTGCTGACGGAAGGCAGCCAAGTAGGGGTGGTGGTGGACCTCGATGAGGTTCAAGCGTTCGTAGAGTAATTAGGCCCCGTTTATCATGTGCCTTTATCAGTGGCGCTCTAAAGCATAGCGGTGGCAAGGCATATCGTAACGATAGCCAGCGCCGGCAGAAGAGAACGCCCGCTGAAGTGCCAGTAGTCGAAGCGAATGAAGGGCTGACATCCCCTTGGCCACCGGGGGCAAACAACAGAAGAAGCGCGGTAGGGGCGCCGCGCTTTCATGCCATATCAGACCGCAGGGCCTAAATTATTAACAGGGTACTATGCCGTCGACTCACTCTTCTTGCGGCGGGACAGTCGTGAAAAGAGAGGCATAAGAATGACAAGAAGAATCATGGCAATAAGCACCTTCGACGTGGTATTCGCTGCCAAGGCTGTCCAATCGCCTCCACCAATGCGCAGAGCCAGACGCAAGTTCTGCTCGGCGAAGCCACCGAGAATTAGGCCCAGCACGACTGGGGGCAATGGGAACTTCAGTTTGTCCATAAAGTAGCCGATAAAACCGAAGCCCAGCATCAAGTAAACGTCGAACATCCGGCCATTGATCGAGTAGACCCCCACTAGAACCAGGGTGATGATGAAAGCGCCAAGCAGTGGACGCGGCAGACGCAGAACCTGTGCAAAGCTGTTGGTGGCCAGGGCGCCGCCAAGTACGATCAGCAAGATGGCGGCGAACAGGAACTGCCACATGAAGCCGAACACAATGCCGGGGTTGTCACGGAAGAGCATCGGGCCAGGTTGCAGACCGTGGATCATCAGGCCACCGAGCATCACTGCAGCCACCGCGGTACCGGGGATGCCGAGCGTCAAGGCGGGAATCAGTGCCGAGGCGGTATCGGCGTTGTTGGCGGTCTCGGAGGCCGCTACGCCCTCGGGTTCGCCCTTGCCCCAGTCTTCGGGATTACTGGATGCGCGACGTGCTTCGTTGTAGCTGAGAAAGGCCGCCATTGATCCGCCAGCGCCCGGCAGGATGCCGACGAACACGCCGATCACCGAAGAGCGCAGCCAAGTCTTCCAGAATCTCAGCATGCTCGGAAAGGCCTTCCAGAGGCTCGTCGTATTGAGCTTTTTGGCCGTGGAGGTGTCGACATCCACGACTTCCTCCAGGAGGGCGATTGCCGGCGGTATGGCGTAGAGCCCGACGAGTAGCACCACGATGTTGATGCCGTCGAGTAACTCCAGGTGGCCGAAGGTGTAGCGGTCATATCCGGAGATAGAGTCTAGCCCGACCAGCGAGACAAAAACGCCGAAACAGGCGCTCAACAAGCCCTTGAGGACGTCTCCGCCGAGCAGGAAGACGATGGCCGAGAGGCCGAAGACGGCGACCCAGAAAACCTCGGAGGGGCCAAACAGCAGTGTTACCTTGGCCAGCGGCGGGGCCAATAGCATGAGCACGATAGCCGAGACGATGCCACCGATGGCGGATGACACCACTGAGACCTGAAGCGCATAACCGCCCCTGCCTTGCTGGGCCATTGGGTAGCCGTCGAAGCTGGTGGCTACGGCGGCGGGGGTGCCGGGAATGCGCAGCAGCACCGCGGGAATAGCACCACCGTACATGGCGCCGTTATAGATACCGGCCATCATGCCAAGTGCTACCAGTGGATCCATGCCGAAGGTGAAGGGAATCAGTACCGAGATTGCCATGGTGGCGCTGAGCCCGGGCAAGGCACCAATACAGATGCCTGTTATAACGCCGAGCACGACAGCGGCGAAATTGCCGAGAGACAGCACCGCTGGGAGTGCATCAATCAAACTTCCATACATGTGTCAGCCCTCTTTCAGCGTATAAAGAATTCAGTGGGGAGATCCTGACCCATTAGCAAAGCGAAAATTATTGCCAAGCCTCCGGTGAATATCAGATCCGCCAACAGCAACCGTTTGATATCCCGATAGCCGAAGCTCCACGCCACCAAAGGCACCATAACCGCGGTGGTTGTGTAAAAGCCGATCAAGCTCACGCTGGCCACGTAGAGCCCAATGGCCACGACAATGCCGAGAAAGCGCGGCAAATTCTCGAATATTTGGTGCCGTGGGGCTTTAAAGCGCTCGCTTCGCGTGGCGGCAAAAACCCGTAAGATCATTAATACAGAGAGCCCGATTAGCGTGCTCAGCATTGTTATAGGCAGCAGGGAGCTCATGGTCGGCATGTCGGGTGTGCGTAGCAGAAGAAACCCTGCGACAACGATGATGGCGATACCGGTGATGAGGTCGGGATGAGGCCCTTGCCCTGAAGTGGTCTGTTTCATGTTCTATTCTCTGGCTGGCTTGCTCGTAGAGCGTCTACCACCAAGCGAGTCGAGCGACATGGTGGAGGTGACGTTTTATCCTGTTACGGGGCGTGACGAAGGGGGGCTTGCCATGGTCGGCCGGGTTGATTGAACACCCCGGCCAATCAATTTATTTCCAGGGTGAGGATTCCCAAACACGCTCGGCCAGTTCAAGCTGCTCTGCGTTAAGTGCTTGAAAATCATCCCCTGTCGTCAGACTGATAGGATTCCCAGATTTGAGCATAGCCTCTTGGAATTTTGGATCCTCGTACGTCTTCTCGAAGGCACTAATCAGGCTGGCCTCGACCTCTTCCGGCAGGCCGGAGGGGGCAATAAACCCACGCAGCGAACCGTTGACAAGATCGTAGCCTTGCTCGGTAAAGGTCGGCACACCTTCCAGTAGTTCAGAACGTTCGTTGGTGGCAATGCCCAGCACATTTAGCTCGTCACGGAAGTTGACCACCTCCGATAAGTTGATGATCCCCATTGCGACATGACCGCCCATGAGAGCACTACGCGCCGGCGCGGAGCCTGAGAAGGGAACGATGGTATATTCAGCGTCGGTCTCCTCGGAGAGCCGAATAAGGAAGAAGTGATCATCGCCGCCGAGGCTTGACATGCTGACGGTGATGGCACCATCACGTTCCTGGGCTGCAGCGACCAGTTTTTCCATGCTGTCGATGTCGCTGCTCTTAGGTGTGACGATCACGTTGGGATCGTCTACCACGTTGGCCAGGTAGGTGAAGCTATCGGCGTCGTAGTCGGCGTCGCGGTCAAGGGTGCGGGCCATCATACCGGGCAGGTTGTAGGTGCCGATAGTGTAACCATCGGGATCGGCCTGGGCCGTGGCGGTGACGCCGATCTGGCCGCTGGCACCGGGCATATTCTTCACTACGACGGTAGCGTCGTCGCCAAGATACTGCTCAAGGAAAGGCGCAACGGTGCGGGCCATGACGTCGGTTCCACCACCTGCAGCATAGCCGACGATCAGGTCTATCTTTTTCTCTGGATAGTCGGCGAGGGCCTGAGTCGAGGTAATGCTAGCGAGGCAGAGAGTGGCGGCGATGGTTGAAAACTTTGTGATCATGTTGTTGTACTCCCGTTTACATTCACGGATGGTCTAAAAGGCAAAGCCTGTCTAGTGCAGTGAACAGTACAGAATTACTTGATAAAAGCGAATAATGTTTAACTTTGTGGTAAGTTTTTCTGTATCTATGGAGAGGATAGGCGATAAAGCCCATGTCATCGGGGTTGGCCGCTAATACCATGACGAACGGCCAGTAAAGGCTTACGACTATGGTCGGGGGGAGTGGGAGTAATTCAGTGTGACTATGTATTGAGTGAGGCTGGTGCGCCGGGGGGATGAAATAGAGATAAACCGGCGCGGGACAGCAGTGCCTCGCGTCGGTCTGTTAAATAAGATTACTTCCAGGGCGTCTCTTCCCAGGTGCGCCGCGCCAACTCATCCTGGGCCTCGGCCAGGGCTCGATAGTCTTCCCCATAGATGACGCTCAGCGGGTTGCCCTGCTGTGCCATGTCGGAGCTAAAGTTGATGTCCTCGGCCACATCCTCAAGGGCGCCCAGCAGAGCAGAGCGGATGTCAACCGGTAGGTTGGCCGGTGCCGCCAAGCCGCGGAACGAGCCCATTTCGATATCGAAGCCGAGCTCCTTCGCCGTCGGCACGTTGGTGGCTTGTTCCAGGCGCTCGTCAGCCAGCACGGCCAGTACGCGTAGCTCATCTTCAAAGCCCACCGTCTGGCTATATGCCATGGTGCCCATGGCCACGTGCCCGCCCATCAGTGCGCTGCGCGCCTGGGCTGCGCCATTAAACGGTACGTAGTTTAGTTCAATGTCGGCCGCCTCGGCGAACTGGATAGCGGAGAAATGGTCGTTGCCGCCTAGCGAGGACAGGCCCACCGGCATCTTGCCTTGGACGTCCCTGGCGTACGCGATCAGGTCTTCCACCGAGGCGATGTCAGAGTCTTTCGGCACCACTAGGGTATTAGGGTCGGAGACGAAGTTGGCCAGCCAGGTGAAGCTGTCCACGTCGTAGTCAGCCTCGCGGTCATAGGTCAGCGCCAGGGCAGCTGGCAGATTCATGGTGCCAATCGTGTAGCCGTCTGGACTGGCCGAGGCTAGCGCCGAAAATCCGATCTGGCCGCCCGCGCCAGGCATGTTCTTAACCACCACCGTGGCGCCGTCGCCCAACTGCTCCTCCAGATACTTGGCGACTGTGCGGGCCATGACGTCCGTGCCGCCCCCGGCGGAGTAGCCGACCACCAAGTTGATCGGTTTGTCGGGATAGTCGGCTTGAGCGAGGCTGGTGCCGACCAGGAGGGAAGTCGACGCGACAGCGGCGAGGGACAAGCTTAAAAAACGTTGTTTCATGTTGGCGTACTCCGATCTTGTTGTTGAACTTGCGGGCATGGCTCATTAACGGCGCGGTTAGTTAGGTCATGAACCGGCGGGTAGCCGGTAGACCCGTGTAGCCGTGTCGTGAAACACGGCGTTGCGTTCCTCCTGGCTCCAGGAGGCGGTGAGTCGGTGATAGGCATTCCACAGCACGCCGTAGGAGATACTGCCCTTATCGACAGGAAAGTTGCTCTCCAACATGCAGCGCGATGGTGTAAAGCGCTCAATGCAGGCGTCCACGTCGGGGGCGATGGCATCGGCAAGGTGCTGTGAGTTCGGTGGCGTCTTTCCTGTGTTGAAGCTGAAGCCCATGATCGGCATGCCAAAGCCGCCGATCTTGAGCATCACATTGGGGAGTTCGGCCAGTCGCGCCAAACCGTCGCGCCAGGCCTGGCGATGGATCGAGTTATGGTCACTATGAGGACTGGGATAGGATCCGACGCCCAGAGGCCCTCCAGCATGGTCGAGAACGATGGTCAGCTCGGGCAGGCGGCGGGCCAAGGTTGCTACCTCGTCGAGCTGGGTTTGGTAGGCCCATATATCCAACGACAGGCCGAGGCGGGACAGCTGCCGTGCTGCCTCGACGAAGGGCTTGCTGACCATCAGCCCCTCCGGTGCTGGCACGGGGTTGGAACGAACGGTGGGGTCGGGATGCGCCGCGACGGGCATGCGCACACCGCGAAAGCGCCCGCCGCCAGCCTCCATCAGCGCCTCGAGCACCGGCGCGACGCTGGCCCCCATCAGTAGGTCGGCATAGCCAACGATGGCCGTTGCCACGTCGGTGGGCCCGTAGTGGCCGCTACGCGACTGAGCGGAGAGGCCGCGAACGAACTCGATCTCACCGACGGATCGATAGGCCTCGGGGCCGCTCGCGCGATACATCGTCCGGCACTGGATGTAGATCGAGGCAGTCACCCAATGGCCACTGTCGCCGATGTCGTCGGTGAACTCCTCAAGCAGATAGCGAAAGCCTCGGCGATCCCAAAGGTGGTGATGGGCATCGACGATCTTCTGATCCGGAGCCAGCGAGGGCTCCCGAACCTGGGTGAGCCAGTCCGGCCGCGGCGGCGGGTTCGGTGAGTCTACGACGGGGCGTCGGCGCCAGGGTCGCTCGTTGGCGGCATCGTCACTGTCTTGGTGATTCCGCTGGGTCGTGGAACAGGAGGCAAGGAAGCTGTCGTAGGGCTGCGGCTTCGTCGTCAGCATCACATACCCCAGCCGGAAGCCATGGGAAAGCCGCCGACGGGCAGCTCAGCGCGCAGAATAGTGCCGGTGTCAGACTCGGTGATGAAGAGTGTACGGCCTTCCGGCCCGCCGAAGGCGCAGTTGGTGGTGCCGAGCCCACGAGGGGATCTCACCACGGCGATTGGCACACCGAGCGCATCGTGTACCCAAACCAGTCCCATGCCGGTCTGACAGACCACCACGCCACCATCCTTGGTAAGCGCCAGACCGTCCGGGCCCGCACGGCCGCCGGAAAACTGCAGGAATAGCCCCGCTTTTACCACGCGTCCGCTGTCCGAGATCGGCAGACGCCAGACAGCATTGGCACGGGTTACCGCCACATAGAGTGCATGGCCAGCCTTATCGAGCACCAGCCCGTTGGGGCTCGGCACTTTGTCGATAAGGCAGTCCAGCCGACCGCTGTCCGGGTGCCAGCGGTAGACACGGCCAGAGGGATCCTGCAAGCCGGTTTGGCCCTGGTCGGTGAAGTACAGCGAGCCGTCGGGGCCGAAGTGCAGGTCGTTGCAGCCCTTGAAGCCCTCGGTGTCAGCATCGCCCAGCGCGGTGATCACTTCGCCGGTGTTCGGATTCAACTGCATGATGCCGTTACGAAAATCGGCAATGTAGATGTGCCCGCCCGTATTGATCTTCAGGCCATTGGGTTGGCCTTCGTACTCGGTGATCTGCTCGACGGCGCCGTTAGGTGAGGCGCGAAAGACCCGACCGAAGGGAATATCAACGAACCACAGGTTGCCCTCAAGATCGAAGGATGGGCCCTCAATGAAGCTGTCGACCACCGCCCCGCGCCGGTTGCGATCCGCCCAGTAAGAGCGTTGGCCGGATCTTCTCAGTGACGTCGGCAGTGTGGTGAAAACCTCGGCCTCAATCAGTATCGGGT
>Ga0208919_1000859_pt1 | contig 18693 bp, 19 predicted proteins | sample 4_EtaG_FD_184076 | JGI IMG/M metagenome (GOLD analysis project Ga0208919, IMG submission 184076) | Marine viral communities from the Subarctic Pacific Ocean - 4_ETSP_OMZ_AT15127 metaG (SPAdes) (version 3) | ecosystem: Environmental > Aquatic > Marine > Oceanic | place: Pacific Ocean | collected...
GCGTCTAAATAGGTATCCTTGGGCGTGGTAGACCCAATCTCATAAAAGTACATTTCACCCGAAACTATTGGGTCTCCTGCGCTATTGAGGTATTGTGGTACTGGGTTTATAAATCTGGGCATTTTATGGCACTCCTAATCTTAATTTTTATAGCTCTATGCTTTATATCTTGGCAAGCAGTTCTGCTTTACATGGCACTGCTTGCTGTGGCGTTTATTGCTGGCGGCTTATACGGTTATCTGAGCCTAAAGCTTGAGCGGCTGCACCTATGGTGATAGGCTGAATAGCCCTAGCCGTTGGCGCTTTTTTTATTGCATTATCTATGGCTATTTTTACCTGCTCCGCTGAGCCTCTACGCAACAGTGCCGCCAGCTTGTCTGGATTCATGCCAGACTGTAGCAGTATGTCGCCCGCCTTCTCTAAAGCCTCTATATTGGCGGCTGAGCCTTTCTTTGCACCAATGCCGCCAAGTATGCGCTGAATTGCGTTAGCGCCCGCCAATGGGTCGCCAAGTATCGCGCTGGCATCATTTAAGGCCGTGGATGATGCTTGCTCATCAAATATCTGTTTGGCTGTAGTTGAGTTCGCCTGAGCCGCCCTTCTCGTTAGGACAAAGTTTGCCTCTCGCTCCAGCGTATCCGAGAATGCTTTAAACTGCTGTGACGTGTCGAACAGGGCGCGAAGCTTGCGCATATCCCCGCCTTTGCCAAACAGCGCTTTAACTGCATCGCGGCTAACCTGCTTGGCGTCCAGCTTGTCGATTAATGCCTGCTTGGCACCAAGCTTAAACATCCTTTTTTCCGAGTCGCCCATCGACTTCACAAAACCCTCAACGTCCCGAGGCTTCATCTTAAAGAAGTTTGCGCCCGCATCGGCGGCATTCTCAAGTTGAGCTTTACCAGCAAAGGCGTCTCGCGCTTGCTTGTATTGAGGCACTGCGATATCTACTTCATCAATCATTACATTTTTAAGGCGTACAAGGTCGCGCACTCGGTTATTCTCACCTGTTCGCAGCGCTGCGCCTATCTGATCATCTAACTCTTGTTTGGTAGCGTCAATAACGTCAATCTCACCAATAGTGTCGCCAGCTGCTCGCCTATCATTAAGTCGGGCTTCTGCCGCTTTTGACGCCCTGCCTACCGAGTTGTCACCCTCCAGTAGTGCCTTTAATTTTGCCGAGGATTCTAGCGGCTGCTGCCTAACCTCATCATAAAGCCGCGTGATTCTTGGCCCTTCAGCTGCGCTAAGTCGGGCTATTTCATCATCAACATTAAGCAGTGGTGTGCCAGTGGCGTCATCCAGCGCATCAGTCACTCTTTGCGCTTGTCCTGATTGCCTAGCCTTTAACTTTGTTGCCGCCTGACCTTCAATGCGGGGGATTTTGTTTGACGCATCCCTAAGTAATCGGCCAAAGCTTGTGCCAAGGTCGGAAGGTAGAGCATCTGGGCCAAGCTGTGCAAGTCTTGCCGCCGCATCCTCTGGGCCAATCCCCTCACGAATCATAGCGTTAGCCAGCAAGGTTGCCGCACCATCATCTGACATATTCGACACACTGGCCATTAATGACTGAATGCCTCTAGCGCCTGCGTTGAACGCTGTTTTTAATCCAGCCGCGCCCAGTGGCGCCAGTATTGACCCAGCTACAGCGCCAGTTTCTCCAAAGCCCTCGCGCCCAATCTCAGCACCCGCACCAGAGGCCGCACCAAAGCCAACATCAGCCGCAGCAGTTCCACTGCCAAGCTGGCGCAGCAAGGCTGGGGCCGTACTCTCAACCGCGGATACTGTGGTCGGTATAGCGCTAGCAGCTTGTCGTAATGCCGCACCGCCACCAACAGCAGCGGGCACAACGGCCCCCGCACCCCTTAGCGCTCGCTGTGCCGTACCTTCGGGAACGAAACCACCAGTACCAACAGCGCGACCAAACTCAGACTCGGCTAGAGTCGGCACACGAATATCGCTACCAAATAACTGAGCCGCCGCATTAAATTGATCTGGCCCCAAGAAGTCCACTAACTGCAAAACAGCCTCATTGGTTCCCGCTGCAAACTCACCCGCTATATTCATTGGGCTAAAGCTCTGCTCTTGCGGTGTTTGTGGGTCGCCAGGCTGTGGATTTGCCACCGCTCCAAGCCCTACCGATTGCGGAACCTCTGGAAATTCCTCACCTTGCGCGGGCTGTTGTGCTGCAAAGTCTTGGCCTATCTGCTGCGCCTGCTCCGGCGTGGTTCCTTCTGGAACTTCAAACCGAGCAATACGGCCATCGGGCATTTGAAATCTAGCTATTGGCATTATTCAAATCCTAAGAAGGTTACACCTTGCGGCTTTTTTTTCTGTACTGACTCTTCAGGAAAGTCTAAGGAGAACTCCATAGCCTCGCGAATCTGAGTTGCTGCTTCATCATCTTTACGAGCTTCTGCAGCCCTAATACCTCTACGCGCAGATTTCTCAGCTATGCGCAATGACTGAGTAAGAATCCGGCGGTTAGCCTCTGGAGACTTACCAAACCCCGCAGATAGCTTTTCCAGTCTCTCCCCTTCCTGAGCTGTAAAGGCTGCACCAAATGTGGCCTTTAACTGGCTCAATACGGCAGTTCCGAGGGCGTTAGATAGCTCCCCCTCGCTGGCACCCTCAATACCTAGTAAGCGTTTAGCTTTAAGGTTTGCGGCAGCCAGACCGCCAGTTTTAATCTCATCAAGTAGCGACAAGGTACGGCGTAAATTAGCGGTGGCGTCTGCCGCCTCAACCCCGCGATCAATGGCAATCTGCTGGCGTTCTTCGGAGCCTTTACCCAGCGCCTTGCCCACCGCCTTGGCTTCTTCTTCGGCCTTGAATTGTTCAGGGGTTAATCTTTCTGGAGTCTTAGCAATAGCACCAATTGCCTGCCCAAACTGACGCTTTTCCGTCCTTTCTGCCTCTGTTCCTTCTGGCATGGCTGCAAACTGCGCGAACTCTCGCTGTCGCGGGGTGTCGGTGATCTGCTTAGCTTGATCTATAGCCGAGCTAAATGCTGTCAGCTCTTGAATTGCTGTATCTGTATCACCAGCACGAACTAACGCGGCTATTCTTTCGGTTTGCGCTGTATCGCCACCCATGCGCTTTATAGCCTTGATGCGCTGGTCAGCAAATGAAAGGAAACCTTGCACATTGCCATCAATTAAAAGGCTCTCGCCAACTTTGGCATCCTTAATGAATCTCGCTAGAGCCGCGTCATCTTGTGCGCCTATCGCCTCTTGCATTCTCAAAGAAAGCTCTGGAGCTATACCAGTAAGCTCTTTCATAGACTCGTCATCGCCCTGCAAGGCCATCCCTGACAATTCGCGTATCTTTTCTTGTCTGTCGCGCTCTTGCCTCTTAAGGGCCGTTTCTTGCCCTTGCTCAAAGGCTCCCATAATGTCTGGGGTTCTTTGCCTAAGTATTGCTTGTGCCACTGCTTGTGAGATAGCCATTATACTAGCGCCTGATTGTAGTTTAGGTTTTGGGTTTGTGTTAATGGCTGAGTTGGCGCTGGGCTAAAAAAGTTATAAGCGCTTGTGATATTGCTAGGCGTGAACACCTGACCAGCAAGGTTAGCTATTGCGCTAGCGTTATCAGCAGACCGTTTTGCTGATGCTATACCGCGCAATCCTGATATTTCGGCCTGTGTCTGGATAGATTCGACAGCAGGGCCAGCTAGACCAAACCCAACATTGGCAATCTGACCGCCAAGACCGGCTTGCAATGCTGCTTGTCTGGATAGCTCAGACTCACGATTGCGGGAAATATCACCGATTAGCTGTCGATCAATGCCCGCCAGCTGCTCTAACTGCTCGATTCGATTAGCCACGCGATTAGCCTGTTGCTGTCCTGCTAGCTGCCCAGATGCAAGCATAGTCGAACCTGCGCCAAGCTCTCCACCTGCCGCCGCTCTGCGTTGCATCCCCACCCTTTCACGCCTGTCAGCCTCCACTTGAGCCGCACTAATAGGTATATTGGCTATAGCGGCTTTTTGAGCCGCCTTTCCTGTGGCACCCAATAAAGCCGCTTGTTCCTCTAGTGCTTGTGGGTTTAAGAATTGAGAAAGCGATTCCTCTACATTAGCCTGTGAGCCTCTTGAAAAGTTGAGCGCCGACTCTGTTCCTGATCGCAAAATATCTTCTGCCACAGGCTTAGATTGCTTTATGATGTCGTCAATGCTTTTAGCGGATGCCTTCTGATTGGGAAGCGACCCATAATTAATTCCATCAATAGTTCCCGAGCCTTGAAAGCGCGGGCCACTCGATTTATTTCTTGTTAGTGGGCGACCACGCATTAACTCTAGCTGCATTAAGTCTAGCGGGTTTATATAAGTTGGTGTTTGGCTAGCATGTATTGAGCCTAGTGGAAACGGCCCGTAATTAACTGACATAAATTACCCCAAGTATTTACCAGCAAGCCGCGCTAACTGCTCGGCATTTTGTGTTTTAAGTCGATTGCCTGCAAAGTCTGATAGCAGTCTAGCTTCACCCGCACCTTGTATCATATTTGCCGCTGGAGCCGCGGCACCAACCAAAGAAGAAGCCCGCCCAGATGCTTGCTGTGTTGCTAGGTCGCCCATCCTTGCCGCACCTCTTGATTCGATGCCTGCAATATCACCAGCCGCCAAAACGCCCATCCTACCCATATCAGCCAAGCCGCCGCTAAATTGACGACCCGCAAGCTCACCTGTTAAGCCTGCCTGTCTTAATAATTCTTCTTTAACTGGGTCGCTAACGCCTTGATCAGTAGGGACGCCCATAGAGCCTTGCATTGCAGTATCGCCGATAATGCGAGATAACGCCGCTTGGCTGTTAGGTTGGCCGCCTAGGATGTCAGCAGATGATTTACTGAAAGCAGAGCGCCCAAGGTTAGCCGTCCGCTGTAATGGCTGTATAGCTTGCTGCGGTATGCCGCTTGCAGTTTCCGCTGCTTCAATAGCCGCCTCGCGCACAAGCCGCTCACCCTCGATACCTTGCTTTTGTAAGAATTGCGCCGACTCAATAGCTGAAGCCTCCTGCCCCGCCGCCGCTTTCTTGGCTGCGCTCTCTTGTTTTTTGGCTTGTTTTCTTGCTGATACCGCCGAACCTACACCAACCGCTGTACCGACCACCGCCGCTGTTACCGCCGCCATAACTAAAACACCTTTAAATAAGTTCGTTCCGCTGGTTTATAGCCCATTTTATCATAAATCTTAGCCACCTTTTCAGGCTCGCTAGACTCCAATAACATCATAGACCACATCTTAACACCCGCCTCAATAGCTAGATTTTCAGCAAATTTAAGCAGCTTTAAACCCGCCGAAGTCTTGCGATAATCAGGCTCTACCCACCACGCCAATTCAGCACCAACCAAATGATTATGGTTCATCATTAACGGAGCTTTAACGCCTGCAACCATTCCAACAACTAACCCATCAATCTGGGCAACACTTAGCAAACCATGTTCAATACATAGCTCAAATGATGCCGCTGTTGATATTGGGCAAAACTCAATACCCAAAAGCCCATAGGCTATTTTGTGAAACTCTGCCGCCATTTCTACACAGCGCGAAATGTCAGCGCTTGTGCCTTTACGAATTTGCATTGAAAAATGTCACCAGAACAAGCCTGGCGTCCTTTGTTGTTTTACCGAAGCCGCCCACTGGCTCTGACCTGTGCATTCTGTCAGACTTAAATATAACAGCCCTGTTGGGTTTCATATCGGCCATATCATCAACAATCCATTTGCTTTTATCTTTGTGGTCGTTTTTCCAGATAGCAAACTGCCTTTCATCTACTGGGCCAAATTTCATATCCTCGTCGGCATGACTAACAAATGAAGTTCCTCCCTGACAATCCTCTAGCCTGTTTAGATAAAGCATCATGCTATAATCAGCCATGCTTGCATCATTGTGGGCCTCGTGTGGCGCAAAAACCCCCTCCTGACTTATCCGCATAAACTGAAATTTAACTTCAACATCACCAAAGTATAAGTCAAGCCTAGATTTTATATTATCAGATACAGACTTAGGCACATCAGCAGATACGCCTGAGTAAAAAATGTCATCAACAGGCGATTTAACACCACTAAAAATATGACTATCCAAACTATCCCTAAACGACTCAAAGCCGCTGAGAAAGTTGTCAATTATGAGCGCTTCACCCATCCCGTTTTACCTGTTCCTGATTCTTTAATATAAATACCCTCGCCAACTGGTGCAGAATCATCAATATAGATTGATTGTGGCCCCTCAGATAATACACCCTCTGGCGTACCTGTTCCAATGGTGGGATTTAATGCGTTTAACAGCTCGACAGTAACCGCCGCAAATCGCTGAAAGTCCTCTGTTGCCCTGCCTGAACCATCTACTATTGGGTATCTGAAATCAGGTGCAACCGCTACAAAATCAGCCAACTATATCGACCTCTAATTTAATAAACACAGGTTTTACAGGCTCAGAAAATACGAACCGTAAAACTCTCGATCTTGGGAAACTATTAACCCTGCGCCAAATAACACGGCGATTATACTCGCCCGCTTTGCCCAAACTTCTAAAGCGGCCATTGCCAAACGACCTAGAGCCATCATCTGAATATTCCATCATCATCATAGGGTCTTGACCAACATCAACAGATGAACCACTCCCAAAAGCAACAGGGACACCACCAGAAACGCCCACGCCTGTCTCCATTACCGCTTCAATAGACGACAGGAAAACCCTATTCCCTAAATTATCAAATGGCTTTGTGGTAACAATCCTTCTGATAATCGTATCGTACTCGGTATATAAATCATTCTGGATTGCTCCAATCCTGCCATCAAGGTTGTCACCAACAATAGTGCGACCATAGGCGGTAATAATTGCTGCAACACGATAGGGGATGTCCTTTTTATTGCTGTAGCTTAGACGCTCGTGCCATAGCCCAGTTATAGACTCATAAACAAAGCAGGTGTTAGGCAACTGAAAGCCAATAAAAAAAGCGCCATCTTTACCATAAGACCAACTATAAACGCTCGACAATTCCGCTGCTGTCAGTTCGTTTAATACGTTATCAATGGCTGTGGTGCTGATTTTTTTAAATCCATTGCCAGTAAAGGCATAAATCGAAGGCGACTCATTAACACCAGCGCCCACAAACGCGAATGTATCACCGAAATCAATTATAGAATTAGGCGCAGAGATGCCAGTGGTATAAAGCGTTTTATTGTACGTCTGAAATGGTGCGGGTGTGCGGCCAATATTTACAAAAACCTGTGTTGTCTCTGAGCCAAGTATAAACAACCGACCACCAAAACTGTGGCCCGCCCTGATCTGGTCTGGGTCGCCCTCTGCCACCGAGAAATCTAAGGCATCATAAGCAACGCCAGTACCATTTCCCGCACCTCTACCGTCATTTAAGGGCGAATTGTTAAACTTCTTACCCGTTGAAGTGGTAAACACAAAGAAGCCGTCAATATAAACAACAGAGTCAGCAGGGCCGTCAAATGCTGGGTCTGTAATGGTGTAAAGTGCGCCGTCTGACTCGTCCCAGATGTAAGAAAGGCCACTGGGCACGACTATGCATACCTGATTACCATTATCAGCCATTGACACACGACCGCTGCCCGAAATATTGCCAAGACTAACAGTGGTGAAAGTCTCAACGCCTTCCAAATCTATTGAGCTAACCAGCTTTATAAGTTCATCACCAATAACAAAATATGGAATCGAAGCGCTTACAATGGCACCGCGCGTTGTTTTAATTGGTGAACCACCAACTAACTGCTCAATGCCCGCAGTTCCAAACAGGTTAGCATTAGTAACAGTGTCGCCCTGTGGAATATTTGGATACCAGTTAATACACCGTTGCGCCGATATTGGCAAAGATGCGGACTGATAAAAGCCGTTAGCTATTGGGATTTGAGTTTTAGGCATCTGGTTTAGTGACTCCAGCAGGATAAAATGGGTCTACGCTAAACCCTGTGGCGGTATTACCCGAACCCATTGGCAAAGTTGTTTGATAAGTTGTGCTTTGAATCTCATAAGCCGCGTTAAGCATATAACGATAAGATTCTGTGGCATTTCTATCAAGCAACGGCGAAACCAAGCCGCCGAACTCTGGGCCAAGCCTAACCGCTAAGTTTTGCTTAACAGCTTGATTAGCATAAGCTGGAATAGTTACCTCATCACCTAGCGTTACAACTGGCGTATAACCTAAGTCTATGCCATTACTTTCCCATTCAGCCATCATATCATTCAGATACTCGACACCAGATGCGAACTCATCAGCCTCTAGCGCCGCCTCTGAGCCTTGCACCAATATCAACTGTAAAGCTGTTTTTATTACTTGCGCTGCTGTAGACATTCTTTAACCGCCTTTTTAGCTTTGCTTTTAACGTGCTCCATACTTCCGCGCAAATCTATCTTTACGCCGTGAACATCGTTTAAATGAGACTTTAACGCCTCTTTAGTTGTTATCGAGTCGATAGCTTGGCCGCTATCCATATCCACCTCAATAACTTTAACAATCTTTTGCCCTTCACGCTCCCACTTATGCAATTCAGCATAAGCAATGGTGGCTGGCGTTTCGTTAGTTGTAACTGTTGACCCGCAAGGTCGTAGCCATGTAATCATTTTAGCACCCCTTAACGAACAAAGGGGGCCGTAGCCCCCGATGATTTAACTAGGCTTGATTAGCCGTGACCGTGACCAGCCCAAAACTGATTCATAGCACAATAAGCTGGGCGGAAGTCAATACGAACAATCTGCTTGTTAGCATCACCGTCCGCGTACTTACTTACGCGCATCTGCAATCCATCGTTAGTAGTGCCAATGGTATCAGTGCTGAAAAGCTTTTTAATCGGTACAGAACCGATAGAGAAAGCATCCTTATGCCAGAACATATTAGGCTGAATGATTGAACTCTCAGCAGCCAACAGCGTTACGACATCACCAGTAGTTAGGGCACTATCAACAGTGTTATAAGCACCGTTAGCCTCAAATACCGCCGGGCCTGAGATGATCAAAGTGCCGGCACCCGAACCATCGAGCGTGACATCCTCAGTAACAACCGCAGTAAATACAATCTGATTCCCTAGATCGTCCAAGATTGGGCGGCGTGTGGAAAGATTTAAACGATTACGACCTGCAACGCTGATACGCTCGCCAGCCTTAATCACAAGGTTGGCTTGAAAGCCTGTAACCGCCAGCTGCTGAGTGTATGAATCTTTAACAGAAACATAGGTCTGAACTGGTGAAGATGCCAGGGTGCCGTCACGGGTAGCGCCTGCGCTTGTGGTATAGCTGCCCATAGTGGTGGCAGTCATAACACGCATACCAGCAAAGTTATCAGTGATAGTGGCTCGCTCGTTGGCAGTCATCATGCCAGTTTCGCCGCCTAGTGAACGCTGATCGCTTGCAAGCTTACGTTGGGTGTAAGAGTTCACGCCGTAGCACCAAGGGCCAGCAGGGACACCAGTTGACTGTAGAACAGAACCAGCTTCGGAAACCGCATCCCAAGTACCAACACCAGTACCAACGGTGCCAGCCTGAAGTGCTGAATTCTTCATCATAAAGTCAGCGAAATCTAACTCAAGATCGGTAACGATACGAAGCGCCATTGCATCGTAAAATTCCTGCTCATCGTTGCCCATTTCAAGAGACTGCACCGCCTCATCAAAATCAACATCAACAGTAATGTAGTCTTGAACCTCACCAACCGCTTCGCCGCGAATAATGTCAGAGCGAGTACCGCCCGAAATGTCACCGTTAGCACTGCGCTTGCTTTTGTAGTCTGTTGGACGCTTAAAGCGAGTAGTTGAACCAGTGGTAGGGTCAAATTTACCGTCTAGCTTCTGGGTGTTTACGTTCTTGGATAAAACACGCTGAGATTCAAAAGAACCTAAAACGCCTTTAGCCAGTTTTTTAGTAAAGTTGCTATCAAAATTGTTAGCCATGATTTAATTCTCCGAGTTATTCAAAGGTGGCACCTTTTAATAAGGGATTGCCTGATTGGTGGCCTGCCGCACCGTTAGCCGTTTTTGGCGGTACTGGTGCTTTAGTCATCTTCTTGCTAGGTTTAACAGCATTGCGGACTCTGGATTGAATAGCTGCGCCCTGTTGATAAGGGTTCATCCCTGCCAGTTCGATAGTTAGATCGGGGTTTTTAGACAGGTAATCCATAATTACCGCCCCATCAGCTTCACCAACAAGCATGGCAATAGCATCCTTAGGCAAGCCTAAGTTGCTGATGGTTTGCGCCGACTCAACAATAGAATCTTCACTAATACCAGCCTCAACACCTGCCGCCATGAATGCCGCTTGCTTTTCATCCCATTCCTTTTGCTGCTTTATTTGCGCCGCCTGTTGAGCCTGCAATTCTTGCTTCTGATTGTATTCTGTAATCGCCGCTCGTCTCGCATTCTCAATCAATATGGCTTCGCGCTGCTGCCGCTTTGTTTCAAAGTCATCATCAAACTGATCAGGCAATGCCGGAACATCAGCTAGAGCCGTTGACTCTGCCAATTTTTTACCCTCAAGCTCGTCGATTCGCTTTTGCAGCTCCTCGGCTTTCTCTTGGGCTTCCTTCATCTGTCGATGCTTGCTGTTGATGGCCTTCTTTACGCTTGCGGTATGCTCCAGCTTTTTTTCTTGCTCTGGCGCAATATCAGGTGATGAATCTGAGGCTGCATCATTTTCAATCTCACCCTGTTCGCCCTCTTGATTCTCTGCCGATTCTTCTGGCAAATCATGCGCTTCAGCGTCTAGGGTAATATCATTTTCAACAGCTGGGCTTTCGGCCACTTCCATCTCTTCGCTCATAAAATAACACTCTTGATAACTCGCGAATTGTGTCGCGTACACTTGTAACTGTTATGTTATAACTTAATACCTAATAGGGCAAATTAAGGGTCATTACAAGCCCTTTTAATTATTCTGGAAGCCTGTACATAGATTCGCTTATCTCGTAATCCTTGTTTTTCCCTTTATTCTCTACAAATCCAAGCCCCTTATAAAACTTAACCAGCCTGTTTTTATTGCCGCCAAAATCAGCGCTTGGTGTTAGCTCAATCCTCTTGCCGCTTTGGTCAGCTCGGCCTATCAAACCCTTCATAAACTTAGTGCCCAGCCCTTTACCTCTTGCAGACTCAGGAGTAATAACTTTATTCAGTGTTATAGCGCCCTCACTCTCTCTTATAGCGCTTTTAATATCATCACTCGCGCTCATCATTGGGCCGTTACTGGAGTCTTTTTTGGGCCGCCCGTAGCAATCCATTCTTTCAACATATCCCCTTGGTGGATCTTCTTTTCGCTCATTACTTTAAAGTCACTCTCGGGAATCACAACGGCGCGAACCTCTTTACCCTGTTCTTTGGCGATCTTTGCCCTATGGTGCCCATCAAGAATATGAAACTCACCACCGCTCTTGGTTACGGTAATCGGCTTTGCGCTGTCGCCTTGGTAGTTGGAGGTGTTCTTAAACCCCTTCTCTGTAGTGAGTAGCGCATCTGGGTCAAAATCAAAAAGAAAGCTATTTCCTGTATCAACCTGCTTTGGCTTATATGAGTCTCGATAACTAACAGTGATTCCAGCATCACCTCTTACTGCCTTTGCGTCTGGGTCGATTGCCTTTATCTCCTTGAATCGCCTAACCCCATCGGCATTTGATGGTAGTGCCACCACTACCTGCTCCCTGACACTCATCATTGGGCCGTTACTGTTACCCCTTACAATAAGCTCGCTCTCTGGTACATCTAGCGTAGTCCAAGGTGCCGCTGCCTTGCGCTGCGCTGGTGTGTAGTTCATGCGGGTTTGTACGTTACGCGCCTCGGCTTCGCCTGCTAGTCTTTTATATGCAGCGTCTGGCCTTCCTATGTCAGCCAGTGCTTTTGACAACTTTCGCGCTTTTGCTTCATGCCCGCCAAGTAACGGGAAATTATTTAAGTAGTCAGCCTGAGCTTCCATCAAGCCATCAACCCTTGCGTCATCACCTGCCTCTAACGCTTCCACTAGGTTATTCTCAAGAACTTGATATTCATTAGTTTTTTTAGCGTCTGCTGTAAGCTGGCTAATTCTTTTATTTTGGTAGTCTAGCTCTGAGGCAGTACTATCTTTTACACTTTGCATATCAGCCGGACTACCACCCCTAGCAAAGCCCTCGCGCTCTTGTATGGCGTGTTGTGCTTCGTGAAGCGTGGTGCTTTTGTCGCCCTTTATTGACTTGTCGCCATGCCTATAATCAGTCCCTACCTGTATTTCACCACCCCTATAAAACCCGCCATCACTGTACGGCTTCACGATGTAATCAATATCTTTAAACTCATCTGGGTATGCCTTTCTAGCATCTGGATGAGTTAACCCTTTACCAAGCGGCCCCATAACCTCATCAAACTCATCAAGTTGAGCTGCTGCATCAGGGATGGTATTCATCATATCTCTGGGCTTCGCTCGACTGTCGTCAATCTCAAACTTCCAATTACCATCAACATCATTAAACCAGCCCGTTTCCTGCCATATTTGGTCGCGCCCAACACCGCGTTTAGCAAGCTCCTCTGCTGCTGCCTGACGCTTTAAATCCGCACCCTTAGCCTTCACCCCCGCAAAGATACCGCGTTGCTTGTTGCCTACTCCACCGCTGCCTATGTCGCCAAACTCTAGCTGTTTCCCCAGCTTGCCTGATTTGCTTAACTGGTTAACGCCTTTTAAGCCTAATAGCTCAAGTGCTGCCGTTGGTGCTGAATAAGCCGCCGCTGCTAACGCTGGGCTTCCTGTCTTATCGTAAATGTAGTCACCAGCACCACTGGCCGCATAATCCATTGCTTCACCTATTGGAGCCATCGCCTCACCTACAGCAGCCATTCCAGATTGACCCACCTCTGACCTTGGTGAGTAGGTGAGCTTATCGCGGTAATAATTAACAGCGTTAGCCGCCGCGTCTGAACCGAAAGGGGCCGCGGCTAAACCAGCAAATCCCGCTAAAGGCTCGGCAACAATACCCGAACCAATAGCCGCTACAGGCTCGGCAAACGCTAGAAAATAGTTTTGCATATCCTCCAGCGTAACGCCGCGCCTTACTAACTCATTGGCCGCCTGCTCTCTATCCATTGCGTACAACCTCCATCAACTGCTCGTTAGTCATAGCGCTCATATCATTCTGCTCGCTTGTAATCATTTGAGCTTGATTCGCTACAGCTTCCATCGTGTTTGGCCCTGCAATGCCTTCTGAACCCGTTGCCTCTATCAGCTTGTTCATCGTGTCGGCCATTGTGTTCATCCGCTCCGATAGCTGCCTATTGATGTCTAGCTGCTGCCTAAAGGCTTGTTCGTCACCTTTCATGTCCAGCGTTTGCTGTGCTTGGTTTAGCTTCATTGCCGCAATCTGGCCTTCTTGCTGTAGGTTTGCAGTTTGAACCTGTACCTTTTGCAGCTCGGCTTGACCCATCATTAGCTGGGATTGCGCTAACTGCTCATCAATAGTCGGCTCTTGTGGTTGTTGTGCCGCCGCTTGCTGTGCTGCTTGCGCCTGCGCTAATTCCTCATCTGTCCATTGCTCTTGTGGGATTATGCCCTGTGGTAGCATTTGCGCCCTGTATCGCTCGGAGATTGCATTCAAGCCCGCACCATCGGCATTTTTCAAAATAACATCAGCCGCAAAATCTAGGATTTCAGGCTTCACCGCCGCAAGCTGCAAAATGGTGTTATTCATTGTGTCTTGACGATTCTTAAACGTCTTCTGCGCGTTACAAACTACGTCATAAGTACCAGCCGCCATGTTGTTAAGCTCAACCACCTGTTGAGTCTCGTTATCAAATATGGACGTGTTAATAGTCTCCATATCCTCTGTGCCATCTTCGCCAACAATTCTAATCTGCCGCTCTGCATCATAAGTGTACGGAATGGCATTGACTAGAATCTGACCAACACGGCCCACAAACGCCTCTCTATCCTGCACGTATTTCAGGTTAGAACTATCACCCTTATCAATCTGCAACCCAATAGCTGCGCCTGATTGTAGGCCGGCATTATTGCCCATATTGGCGTTAAACTGACCAGCCGAGGCATTAATATCATTGGATGTTGACTGTTTAATAACCTCTAGCGCTGGGTTTACGTTTGGTGGTGGCATCTTGTAGGGCGCTGGCTGTCCATCAACGTGCGTGTAAGTGATTATCGGCTTGGGGTTGCTATTAATACGACTGTAATCATTGCCCACCGCTTGCTGCTTGGTCATTACAATTGTTTCTGTTGGCGCTAAAGCTGTTTCGGCCACTTGCTTACTAAAGCTGTAGTTGTATAGGCGTTGCTGATCTAGCAGCTTATCAATGGCACCCCAATAAACAGGTTTGTTTTGTGTTATCTGGAAGTTAGCCGCGCATTGTATTACGGGCAAATCACGAAAGACGGTGTCTTGTTCAGGTGTTAGCCAATCCTTACCATCCATCATTCGAGTTTTTATCTCGCAAATTTTCTTGGTTTTGCGATTAACTTCAATGACGCCAGTTTCGCGCAACTCTTCAACTACCCGCTTAAAGTCTTCATCGTCCTCATAGACTTCGCCGTCTGACATTTTCACCAGCTCAACGGTTTTATAGGTTTTATAGATAAACTCTGCAACCATAATCACATCGGGCTTATCAAACCAAATATCTTCCCAAAAGTCTTGTGTTAGACCCTGCTTTGAACCCTCAGGATATTGAGCGTCATAGTCATCAGGCGACATTGCCTCAAATACCCAACAGTACATAGCATCAGAGGCATCTGATAGCTCATAGGGGCCAAACCAAACACGGTTTTCAAAGTCTGACAACGGCTTAATCATCAAATCTTGGTCGAATGAGTCGGGACTGGCGTACTCCTGAACAACTCGGCAACCTGATAACCCTGTTGCAATAGATCGGCGTGACACACCATTGAACACTGCAACCGCGTTACTTATGTTCTGTATGTTGCGTATTAATCCATCATAGATAACGGCTGTGTCTTTGGACGCCTGGCCATCAGCGGGCTTAACCTTAACGGCAAACTCTTGTTCTTCAATCTGCGAGGCTATCGAGTCGACAATAGGGTTGCACTTATCAAGCGTGTATTTAGGCATCTTGATATCAGGCAAGTAACCAGCCTCCCACTGACCATCTCTAGCCGTTAGGAAGGCGTTAGTTTCCCGCACTTGATCTCGCATATCTGCATCAGCGTCTTGCGCCTTAGAAAGCATCTGCAAGACTTTTCCGTGATCTTCAAAATTTACCATAATTCATCAAACTCTAGTGTTGGCTCATCAATTACCGTTAAAGGGTTTGCAAAGCACATAACTATGGCATCAGCTAAGTTGGGCGACTTAACGCCCCGCTTTGCCATATCAGGTTTAGACTCTAGCTGTATTTTACTATTGTTCGTGCGCTTCCTTAACACCCTAGACAGCTCGCTTTTAATCTGCTTTAACTCTGGGATGGACGAATCAAGACTAATCAAATCATCAGGGTCGGAATATTTACCACCAACAACCGCGTCATAAGTTTTGCGAAATCTGTCAGCCAATAACCAGTAATACTGCGCTCGCTTGTTTTTAAATGTATCTTTGTTGCTGCGATTATCTTCATATTTGGCCAATGGGTTATCAACAGATGCGCCGCCATGATAGGCAGTTATAACCATGTTACCCATTGCCCGCTTATCCAACCCCACTTTTACAGCAGCACCCAAACCATCGGCATCAAATACAATATGGTCAGCTCTCCAGTCATCGGCACTATCAAACGCTCTGGGTATCGCGCTGGTAATATCACCACTCGTCCAACTCTCGGCCTTCTCTACCAATGAGCCATGTCTAAAGGCAATGGCTTTAGCATCGCTGCCAGCGTCAGCAGGGTCAAACCCTAAGCTCTTGACGCCCATAACTTCCCAGCCTAGCTTCTTGTGGGCATCTATAGCCGCATCAATCCACTTTGGTTGTATGATAACGTCATCTAAATCGCGCCTTGGCTGCCCATCCCAGATGTGACACCACAAGTCGTAATTGTCACTCTTCATCTTCTCAGATGCTTTTAAAAGGCTCTCTGGTGCCCAAGGATTATCTTCTAGACCAACTTTGCAAACGTATAGGTCATCGTCCTCATAAAAGCCTGTGCGATTAATCTCATCTATGTAAGGGAGTATATATTTAGAATAAACCGCCCCATCTTCACGCGCTGGGTTTAAGCTATACCACAACTCAGAACCCGCTTTACGAATAGTAGGCTCTAGCACCTCTATTGATTCAGCCGTGATAGTCTCTGCCTCTTCTACCCAAGCTACATCGAAATCATATTTTGATTTAATGCTGCTTAGGTTTCTAGCTAACTGACCATATTTAAACCCCGAACCATTAGGGCCATCAATCCTGTTAGCCAACTCCTCAAACCCTGTGAAGCCATCAGTTGAAATAATGCCCTTAATAGCCGCGTGCACAGAATCGTCAATAGAGTTCATAAACTCACGCAAACACAAGAACCTCTTATGCTCACTCTTTGCCAGTATCAAGCCTGCCCTGATGATACTCTCAGTTTTAGCGCCACCACGACCACCAAAATAAACCTTGATACGCTTTGGCTTGAATAGCGGCTGGAATTTATCAGGTAGCTTTATTTTCAACTGTTACAAACTCCACTGTTAGCACTTGATCTATACCAACATCACCGCCACCCTCGCCTGTTAGCTCCATAGCTTTAAGGTCTGGCAGGTACTTATTAATCAACTTCAAGTGTATGTCAGCAGCATGTTTTTTAGTTGTAATCTCAGAGGCTTCCATGCTCGCACCCTGCTCTCTAAATTTCTTCGCTATATCAACCACATGCTGAACATGGCCCTGAGCCTTTAATTGATCTCTAAGAGCCTCTTGACGAACCTTTCTATTCTTAGCCGCCGCTGTTGCCGCCATAACCTTACTCCTTCTCTAACACTCGTTTAAGGCCCGTGTGGCCGTTATGTTATATTATAACAATTAGTCGATACTTGAGATTGTAAGCACCGCATCTGTCGTACCACTAATACTTGCAACCTGTATTGCTGGGCCTGAACCAATGTTATTAAACGTACCGCAATCAAAGCGCAAAGCGAATGATTCAGTAAACGCCGCAGGGTCGCCGCTTGGTAAATCCTGAATAGCAAAGTCGCCCTTTTCAAAGTAACCCACGCGAACCTCTGCACCGCCAAACTCGCCCGAACAGCGAACATTGATTTTGCCTGTCTTTTCTGCCTGTCCGTTAAGTATTAGGTAATCACCATCCTCGATGATTCCATCGCCACTCTCACCAACTGATGTAGTCACTTTGCTAATGTTTACGGTCATAATCTTACCCTTGTTTAATCATAATTAAATTTTATCATGTGCAGCACATACAGAGCCAGTTTAGGGGTCTGTAGGCGGCGCAATACTAGAGGCGTAAATGCATACCATTCCAGCCTGAGTCCGTGTCACCTCTACCGCCCCCATGTAGCCTCCATCTCCAATCTCGCTGTGCAGATAATCGTATAACTCCTGCCCTGTCCATTCGTAATTCGTCAGGTCTCTGTAGTCATACTGCGTATCAACCAGCTCTCTAAGCGTACCAGTAAAGAAGGCGTGGCCGTCTTCACCTACTCGCCTGTAGTAAGGATGCTTGCTAAATAACGGCCCGAAAACCTCTTTGTCGCAGTCTTTGTGCAAAAACGTCCTGTAACTCACTATAGTTTCCTCGCGCAATTCTTCTATGGGGTATCGCTGACAATATCAGCGGCCGTCATATTATTCATTATAAAGATGGTGTTAGCTTCAGTGCCAACATCAAACAAGTACGGGAATGAATCGCCGTCCCCCATTCTCCACCAGTGCGCAGGCGCTTGTGATAGGTTAATTAAATCGTGAGGATTGCCGTTATTGTATATTAGCGAGGCATTAGAACTTTGATCGCTGTCCCATACAGCAAGTTCATCTATCTTACAATTATTCCTAAGAGTTTGACCGTTGTTATATTTACCTATATTAAAATTCTGACCAAGAACTGAGCCGGTATAACCGAAGTTATTGTTCGAGTTTGTATTAGACGATGTTATATCAACACCATCGATAAAGAACCTAAATCGGCCATAGTAGCTAGACATAGACCCACTGCTAGAGCCAGTGGTGCCTCCATCGTAACTAACAAGTACATGATGCCATTGGCCAACAACAATACTATTGTTTTGAGTTACAAAGTTAAGCCTATTGTTGCTAGTTCCATAACGCATCTCGAGCCTTTTTGCATTGCTTTGACCGTTATACTTTATCTGGAAGTGACCGCCATTAGCTACATCTTGACCACCATAGTAAATTATTGTTTGAGAGGCATTAGAGGCGGTTCCTGCCTTAAACCAAAGAGCAACAGTCCACGCATCGGAGCTTCCAGAGCCATTCGCCGACCTGCCAAGCACATTCTGTAGAATGCCTGCGTTTGATGAAAGGAAGTCATTGTTGTTAAACTGCACGCTTTTTGTATTAGCAAAAGGGGGAGAGCCTACACTGACTTCTATCACTTGACTATCTTCGCCGTTGTAGTTAATCGCCTTTACAGGGACTGCGTACTCTCCAGCAGCCAGACCTGAGCCGCCTATAATCTTCCTTACGTTACCGTCAACTGTAGTTACACCTGGTACGTTTGATAAGTCCCACTCATAGCCTACGCCATAGTCAGCGGTTAACTCATAGTTAAGTGTCTCACCTTCAGTCAAAGAAACGCCCAGATTGCTTG
>Ga0208919_1000860_pt1 | contig 18691 bp, 18 predicted proteins | sample 4_EtaG_FD_184076 | JGI IMG/M metagenome (GOLD analysis project Ga0208919, IMG submission 184076) | Marine viral communities from the Subarctic Pacific Ocean - 4_ETSP_OMZ_AT15127 metaG (SPAdes) (version 3) | ecosystem: Environmental > Aquatic > Marine > Oceanic | place: Pacific Ocean | collected...
GGTAAAAAATGATGTGAGGTTCGATAAAGGAGAGAAAAATCGCATAGATACCTCCTCCCAGTGCCGTTAATGCCCCCGAGAGCATAAACGCTTTCAGCTTGACGGTAGTGGGATTTATGCCCGACGCCATGGCGGAGTCTTCATCTTCTCGCACGGCGCGAAGCTGGTAGCCGAACTTGCTGCGCGATATAAGCATCACTACCAAGACGGTTATCGCCGCGAATGCCAGCGCCAGATAGTAGTTGACCTGGCGAGAGAAGAGATCCAGCCCAAAGGGCTCCGGCAGTGTCATAATAAAGACCCCCGTCGCGCCGCCGGTCAACCAGCCTTCATTAATGGCGATCAGTCGAAAGATCTCAGCGATGGCGATGGTGGATAGTGTGAAGTAAGGCCCCTTGAGCTTAAAAGTCAGGCGACCCCATAGGTAGGCCACCAGAGAGGCAGCGAACAGTACCATCAGGACCGTCCACCAAGGAGCAATTTCGTAATGGGATGTCCCCACTGCAACGAAGTAGGCACCAAGTCCTACGAAGCTCGCATGGCCTAAGCTCACCTGACCGGCCCACCCTCCCAGAATGTCCCAGGCGGTGGCCCAGCCAGCATATAACAGCAAGGTAATGGCCACCGATAGATAGCCCGGGAACATCTGTGGATAAAAAATACCCATCAGAACTAATCCGGCAAAAATGATGTAGTGCTTTTTCATACGCGTTTCACCGTCTTCCCGAATAGGCCCTCAGGTCTTAGCAACAATATCAACAGGAAGACCAGTAGACCGTAGGCGTCTCGGTAGTCCGATGTAAGATATGAAGCCCCCATCACCTCTACCACCCCCAGCAGGAGCCCGCCAGCGATAGCAGCCCCGATGTTCCCAAGCCCGCCTAGCACAGTGACCACAAAAGCCTTAAGCGTGAAGATGGCGCCCGAAAATGTCGGCGTGGCAAACAGCAGCGGAATCAGTACAACGCCTGCTGTAACGGCCAGGGCCATGCCAATACCGAAGACCACGGCTTCGATCCAACGGGTATTGATACCAACGAGTTCGGCACCTAATCGATTGTCAGCAGTGGCACGAATGGCACGGCCCAGTTCCGTATGGTTGAGTACCGTATAGAGTCCGGCAATCACCACCATCGTTGCCAGACCCGCGAGCAGCAGGATCAATGAAAAGCTGACATCCCCCAGGGAAACCGTACTAGAAGCATACGACACATTGACGGACTTGGGCTCGGCGCCAAAGGTCAATAACAATATATTGCCAATAACCAAGGCTAGCCCCAGGGTGACCAGGAGCGAACTTTCTGGCGGTGCTTCCATTAATCGGGAGAGCACTAATCGCTGTAGTAATGCCCCGGCCATAAACCCAAGAGGCATGGCAACAAGTAGAGAAAGGTAAGGATCCCAGCCAAGTAGGGAGTTGAGCAATACGGCGCAATACATGCCCAGAATAACGAAGTCCCCGTGGGCGAAGTTGATTATCTTCATTACCCCGAACACCAGCGTTAGGCCTACCCCAATCAGCGCATAGACCCCACCGATCAACACCCCATTAGACAGATTTTGCAGGAAGGATACATAGTCAAACATCATGATCTCTCAAGTTGTGCCATGCAGGCGTCCCGATTAGCGCTCGTCCCATACCGGTGTTGGGTACCGAACTTCTTCAGCAGCCAGGTCGGCTGGAAATACGGTGACGTGCTCACCGTCCTGGATCTGTAATACAAGGCTGCGAATCGGGTTCTGTCCTTGAAAGCCATCGAAGCTTTCAAACACAACATGAGTGACCGGTGTATCCAGATCGGTTTCGGCTAGCGCATCTCTGACGTCACTACGCTCAAGGGAGTCGGCACGTTCAAGCGCATCGGCTGCAACACGAAGTGCCAGATAACCCTCTGCTTCGTAGAAGGTAGGCTCTTCGCCCGTCTTGGCCTTAAGGCGTTCATAGAGATCTTCCACGCCCTCGTACTGAACGTCCTTGCTCCAACTCACCACAGTGGCCACATACTCGGCAAGATCACCCACCTGATCGACGAAGCTAGGCAAGGCGGCGCCAGTGTCGATCGCCACAGCCTTGGGATTGAGGTTTACCTCGCGCATTTGACGCGCAATAGCGACCCCATCTTCAGCGTAGGCAACCACATAGAGCAGGTCGGGCTCCTCGGAGCGGAAACGGTTGAGGATGGGGCGAAAATCAGAGGTGCCTTGATCATAAGATTGGTCTCCTACGATTTCATAGCCCCGTTCTTCGGCTAAACGTGCGCCCTCTTCGGCCAAAGACTCCGGCCAAGCCCCATTGCCATACAGCATGGCGACGGTTTCCAAGCTATCGTCTTGTTCACGTAGGAAATCGAAATAGTCGAAATAGCTTTCAGCCACAATCGTTGAGTTGTGCTTGGCACGAAATACCCAGGGCGAGCCAGGTTTGGTAATACTGTTGTCTGCGCTGCCGAGTACAATGAGCGGAATCTCTTGGCGGGTCATTAGCTGTGCCATCGGCCCAGTAATGCTTGATGCATAGGAGCCCATAATCAAAGGAACATCCTGTCGATTAAGTGACTCGATCGCTGCCAACGCACTGGTAGCTTCAGAGCGGTCATCTTGCACGACCAGCTCCAGAGGTTCTCCCCTCACCCCACCGCCTTCGTTGATTTCCTCCAACGCGACTTCCATTCCTGCCTGATAGCGCTCACCAAAGGCGGCGAAGGGACCCGACAAGCTATTAATGACACCAACTTCGATATCAGCTAATACAGCGGGGGCCGCCAGAAGCCAGGGGGCCACGGAAGCGGCAGCGATCAATTTCTTCATTGTTTGTCTCCCATCAATATCTATAAAAACCATTTATGTCGATTTTTTAGTGGCATTTCGATTATTCACGACTAATTATGTATAGACCAAGCTTGCTAACGGCTGCAAGACAAAATCTTTAAACGGTACGCACCCTTACACTGCCATGTACCAATCTGGTCGCTCATTTATTAATTAAGGAGTTTTCATGACTATCCCTTCGGATCCAGTAGCGTCACTCGGAATCGCTGGCTTTGCCGCCGCGCTGCGCAGAGGTGAAATCACTTCGGAGCAAGCGGTGAGCGCGTATTTAGCCCGTATCGGCATATTGGATCCGTTGCTCTGTGCCTATGAAACAGTGGATGCCCGCCGTGCCCTAGCCACAGCACGCGCCATGGATACGCTGTTGGCCAATGGAGTCGACTTAGGTCCGCTGATGGGGCTGCCGGTCTCAGTTAAGGATCTATTTGTTATCGATGGGATGACCCCGCATGCGGGCTCCAATCTGCCTATTCAGGACAAACTGGGCACGCAGGAAGGAACCTTCATCCGTGCGTTGAAGTCGTCGGGTTGCGTAATTCTGGGAACCACTCGGATGGTCGAGTTTGCACTTGGGATAACGGGGCACTCCGTCTCTCGTGGCACGCCCTGGAATCCGTGGGATGATCAGCAACATCGGCTGCCTGGGGGTTCAAGCTCAGGCGCCGGGGTCGCGCTCGCTTCGGGTTTATGTGGCTTATCTATCGGTAGCGATACAGGAGGATCCGTCAGGGTGCCGGCAGCGATGTGCGGCTTGTTCGGCTTAAAGACCACGGTAGGCCTATGGCCCACTGAGGGTGCCTTTCCCCTTGAGCCCAATACCGACTCCATCGGCTTACTTACTCGAACTGCTCAGGATGCTGCCATTGCCTTCGATGCGTTGAATGCCAGAATCAATCCGTCATCACAAACTCATCATGCTTCGATAACGCCTGGTCAGCTCACGTTGGGCGTGCCAGACAATTACTTCCTCGATGGCATCGATGCGGAAATGAAAAACGCATTTGAACATGCCCTTTCAGGGTTTGAAGCGAGTGGTGTAAAGCAGGTTTCCCTACATGTACCCGATGTGGATGGACGTGAGCGTTACTTCCCTGTTGCCATGCCTGCGCACTTACTCGCATGGCTGGGAGAAGAATTCTTTTTGGACCATAAAGCGCTTGTCGATCCCATTATTCGTGCACGTATTGATAAGGGGATTGATATCAAAGCCCATCACTACCTAACACTGGCGGAAGAGCGGCACTGTCATATTGAGGCAGCGAAATCTTTGTTTGATCAAGTAGTCGTAATTGTTAGCCCTACCACTCAGGCGCCACCGCAGAAATTGAGTGAACTAGAAAATCCTGACATGGCGATGCAGGCGGCGATGGGGATGACGCGAAATACCCAACCCGCCAATTATTTTGATTGGTGCGCCGTTACCCTACCAATGGGAACAAACTCGGATGGCTTGCCACTGGGCTTGCAATTAAATGGCCCAGGAAACTCTGATTCGAGGCTATTAGCCATTGCCGTCGCCTTGGAGAACCTTCTGGATCCAGTCCAACAACCCAAACCTTTTCATGGCCATTCGATGCGTTGAGTATGAAAGGCGTTACTTGAAGAGCCTAACGGGTGTCTAGAATACTCGAGGCGATTCAGTGCATCATCAAGTATCCACTTAAAGTAAGCTCATGGCCGAGGTTGTGTGAAAACTGTTAAGCCGTCCAGAAGTTAGCGTCCGTACGCGAAATCTGGAGAAATTTCGCAATGAAGATGACTCAAATTTAACGAGGAAGCGAGATTTTTGATCATTTTTTGGCCGGTCGAGACTCTTCAAGCGTTTTTACACAGCCTCGGCCGTCAGCTGACATACACGATATTCATCATATGTAAAACACTTCATGCGGAGCCGCCCCACTCCAAAGCATTTAACACACGCTGAACCTGTTTCGCTCCAGTTTCAGTTTCACAGAGCACTATAGGAATTTTGCCGCTTAACGATTCGTTTGGTCGAGAAAGCCAAGCAACAGCGGCATCTTTGTCCTCCCACACATCTGCAGCTAACATGCTGACAGTTGCGACTCTAATAAGTCGCTCAAGCTGATAATCCAGTTTGGCTGTCTGATCGTTTTCATCTGGTGTGCTTGATTGTTCAGGCATGGTTTCCATACTCTTCTTTATTAGATTGCATAGAGCCCTCCTCGTCCAACATTAACTACTAAATTTTTAAGAAAGCTTGCTTTCGCTTTCAGCATTATAGGAGTAGAACAAATATAATTTAATTAAAGCAATTAAATTTTTATGATGCACTCTATCTAATCAATAGTGATCCTGCATTCACCAGTAGAAATTATAACTAGCTGGCTAATCTATTTCTGCCAATTTAGCCAATGCCCACAAGACTCCATATCATTTGATACAAAGACAGGTGAGAAGTGAACAAGGATGGATATGGCATATTGAAACTTCAATTTATGAGTTCAGTACAGCATTAACTGAGGGAATAAGTTCACAGGGCTCATAAGGTTTTACCATAGGCACAAAGTCGTTTATTTACCCTTAGAGCGCTTAATATTCTTGTATACCGTATAGCCGCCAGCAATTAATGTAGCGATCATGATAAACAAAATCGGCGATATACCTATCCAAAATTGAGACGCATCATTCATGATTTCACCTCTAATAATGCCGCGCATGATTAAGATAATAGCAGAAAATACACGAGTGCTATGCACATGCCAAACGTGTATCTATCCAGAACCCGCACAATCACGATCCGCTTCAATCCTAGTACGCAGCTTCTCGAGCTTCTCCGCTTTGCGCCGATACCATCAGCAACAGTGGCTCACTCTTCTCGACCTACTTTTTTAAGATTCTGCCAAGCAATCATATCAGCAGCCTCAGGCGCTGACGGATCACACTGATGAAGCAGCTCTTCGAGCGTATACCTGGGTGAATCGCCTAAGGCTTCCCAATCATTTTCATTATCAAAAGCAACAACATTCCCTTGCGTGTTAACACTGCCTCGCAATGTGTCTAAAGGACTTTTCATAGCATACCGCCTTATTAGAAAGAACCAATATATCTTAGAGATTGATACTCACAGTGAGGTTTCAACGCTTTCATAAGCCCCGTGTCTAGCTCTCGGGAGGCACCTCTAAGACTGACTGTAGTGCCGTGACAGACCGATATAGCTCATCAGCGCGGTTTAGCGTCAATGAATTGAACCAGCATTGCGCCACCAAGTGGTCTTGATAATCCCAAGACACTGCTTTGCCATAGATGGACAGCACGGCACAACAAGTTGAACCACAACGTAAACATTTCTTGAACACTATCTCTGCATGGCAATCGGGCTTTGTGCCATTAAGTCTGATAAGTTCTCCACCACAAGTACAGGCCATAGTCACTCCCACTGACAAAGGACAAAACAAACTTGCCTCGCCACCTAGCCCAATGTGCTGTCCTATTTGATGGGCCGAAGCACATGTCCCGCGCAGTAGTAGCTAATAATGACACTCATCAACGCATCTACAGCCATTTGAAGCGTAATGATTAATTTTCTCTCCGATGATGATGCATGTCGTGCAGGGAAGAGATACTGTCATTTTTTTCTGGGACCAGTTCATTCGTGGATAGCTGGGCGAGGTCGTCCGCATGAGCACTACACGGCGTCATGCGCTGAACCAACGCCGACTCAGTATGCGGAAGGTTGAGTTTACGCATTAACTTGTCTGGATAGGCTTTCATTTGACCTTCTGTGCCTCAGCGGTATTAGGCGGCGACGCCCGCTATCAGTTGTGAATAGGCAGCATCATTCAAACTGACGGCAAGTAAAGCTTCATCAAACGATACGCCCATTCATTTTCTGGAGCGAGACCCAACGTTCTCATCAGCTCGTCAACTCAAACCGCCTTGGATAGGCCGATGAAGCGGTATACGCTTCTGTAATGGGCTGTGTCTGACTCAATGTCTCCTGAAGCCATTTTTCCACTGAATCACAAACAACATCGTTTTCTTCTGGGTGAACCAGGGATGCGTCACCGTCCAAACGGCGCAGAAAGAATTCATCTGGAATCGTTAGTGCTTTACCGCCTCGCAGATACGCTACGATTTCACCCGTCATATCAGGCAAATAGGCATCTTCGCTTTGAAGACATTCCAACGCATCACGGAAAGTCTCTAATGGCTGTGGAAAATGATCACGCAGATCAAATGCCCGGTAAGCAAAAACGCTAAGTACAGGATCGTCCGGCATCTCTGCTCTCCTTCTCAACAGAATTCGTCATTAAGCATACATTATAGTGCGCTTCTTGCGCCGACCGCTTCCCTTCTCACAAATCTCCCACACACCTGCAGCATACGCACCACCGGCAAATTTGAGCTTACAAATACAGACTTGCCCCCCTCCTCCACAATGAATCAATCGCGATCGATCAATCGCTGACACTAGCCTCCTTGAGATAGAGCGAAGCTATCTTTGTTTCAAATCATGCTGAGCATGGCGGTAGGACCTTCATTTAACTCCGCATGAGGATGGACGGATTAGCAGCCAGAAGAACTACCAACCGGCTTAAGCACTCTTCTTTTAGGTGTAATATCAGTAATACGTATATTACACCTACTCATTAAGCACTCCTATTTCACTACGTATATAGTTTATACCGATACTTCTAAATTCAAACTTAACAGGTGAATTTTATATGTAAAAATAGTCTTGATTTTCACCAAAAACACAGTTAGATTAAATAAAAACCTGAAGCCAAAGCACCTTAAAACTGATGATAAATCCCTTAGGTTCAAAGCTTGTGACAGCGTCTCAGATAGAAATCTCTGAGCATATCACTCACGATATTTTAAAAACACTTATGCTACGCCCTCCGCTATTGAGAGACGCGCGAGATCTGACTGAGGAAGCCATCAAACTAGCGGTTCTTCACTCACCACCTATAATTTATGAAAAGAACAATGATAATAGAGGGAAGAAATACATATGTGTTGGTAACTTTCGTTCGCTTGAACTTGCCAGACGTCTCCCTGCTTCTTCAAAAATCAGAATCAACCTGATTGCGCCACCGTTGCAAAGCGACATAAATAAAGTTGCACTAACCTTAAACATGAGTAGCGACTTGGCTTTATCTTTAGATCCAGTTAAAGCAGGTGCATATTTTTCAGAGTTACGAACTCATACGAAAGACAACTTTCCGGATGTATTAGAGTTAATATCGACTAAGTGTCAATTTAAAAAATCGTTTTTAGAAGCAATTGGCCTCAACCGAAGAAAATACTGACCTAGATAAGGGCCTTTAAGGTGACACTAAATGTATCTCTAACATTGCTTCTTGAAGATGCGATACAGCCTCGCGCTGACTACTTCTCGTTTTCACAGTTCTCTCCCGCTCTGATTGCCACGCTTCAGCATCTTATTATTGTTGGAGATGACTGCTGGGATTTAACAACGATCAGAGATTTGATCTCCGCCCTTGAGAACCAAAATATCGAGTTTCAAGTAGAGTCAGGTAAGGGCGAAAAAGGCATTTACGGCACTAACCCGATCCACGGCGCGCTCTATAATATATCTAAGCATATCGACACTGAAGATCGATTACAGCTTCTCGCTCATATTATCAACGCGGCTTTTCAATGGCGAAAAGAGATTGAGGCATTAGCCGAACATCAATCGCTATCAGCCGATGATAAGAAACGTCTCAACATGGCCACTTATCAAAAAAACCTTGAAGCAGCCTGTAAAGTTGCTCGACGTATGGATGCTGATAGGTTGGCCCGGTTTGCTCCATGGGATCAATCCACTCATGAATTATTAAAATCCTGCCAAACGCTTGCCGGAAGAACGGCAGATGGCGGTGAAGTTTATGTACAAGAATTAGAGCGCTTTTTTGCGTACGCTCTCAATGATCGGCAGCCACGAAAAAATTACCGGGCTGAGCAAGCAGATAACGATAACTATTTACTACCTCAACGTACTCGACCCCTTGACGTAGACCCCGATGAGCCATGGTTAGCATTATCGAGTTCAGTAATCACTTTCCCGTCTCAAACAGCAGACTACAGCACCATACGCAAAGCGGGCCTCTCTGCCATTGAAGAGCGCTCATCGATTGAACTGATACAGAGCGACAAGCCATTAGCGTTAGCGAAGGGCGATTCGTCGCTTCAATCTGTTTTTCGCGCCAGATCCCAGCAACTGCATCTAGATAAATCGGCACAGCTTTTACCCGGCCGATGGGAGCAGCTCACTGCATACGATTTACATCATCTACACGCTGAGCTAAATCGTACAGAGCAAAACCACGATTTCTTAAAATGTATTCTTGGTCTAATGTTGATGACCGGCCGAAGCTTGGAAAGCGTACTCGATGCGCATGTCATAAAGCGCGTTGACCAAGTACCCAAAACATCACTTCATGCTCAGTCACTCTATTTATTGTCTGACTCGACTAGCTGGATAACTGGGGTTATAAGACCTCCGGATAGCCGCCAATTGAGCAGCCAGTGGCGCCACGCCATGCGTAATACACAAGCGCATCTCGTGTTACCGATTCCAGCATTTTTGCAACCGCTCGTAGACTTACTGACTAGACACAGAGGACACCGAGTAAGGAAGCGGGCAGTTACCTTATTTCCCGACCAATTTAAACAGCAATTCACGAGCGAGCTTAAAAAACTGCTTGCCAACACTAATAAGAAAACAGGTTCCCGACTGACGGTACACCGTCTTGGCATGCATCTCTTCAATACGTTGAACAGCGGTGATGCAGATCTAACTGCGGCCTGTTTGATAACCGCCCGGGTACCCTCTTTTGGCCAGCAGGCATCATTGTATTATTTCGCCCCTAGCAATCACTACCTGATAAAGCGTTACCAGGATGCCATGCGGGTAATCCAGCAACAGTGGCCAAAACCTAAAACCGAAAAGGGGCAAACAACCGCTGACTCTAAGTACACAGCAGTGGCTTCAGATTCACAACAGCAAACAGCTCACTACGTAGGCTCTCAGTTAGTTCCCACCTCGGCGTATGTTGAGAAGCTGATAACTCATATGCAACAACAGTTAATGACAGCCGATCAGAGCGGTTCACTGTTTCAGCGGACGGTGAGTGTACATAACAGCTATACGGCCTACACCTTGGCAATGCTGATGTTCTGCACCGGTTATCGCAGCATTCGCGACCCATTGCCGAAATGGAACCAACTATCGTTGTCACGCCGCATGATGGTCATCGCTGATAAAACCGATGATGCACAGAGCCACGCTCGCTTTTTGCCGCTGCCAAGTATCATGGTGCAACAACTCCAACACTACCTGCGTCATCGTGAAGCAATTGTAAGTCGCCTACAGCTATATCTGCAGCAGGCGTGGGAAAGTCCTTTTCTATTTTTAGATACATACGGCCATCCCAAACAGGTCACACCTAAAAGACTTCAGGAACACTTGGACTGGCCAGGCTCTCCACCACTTAACATCAACCGCCACTTTCTTCATACACAGCTTAAAGAAAGCGGCTGCTCATCCGAGCTAGTCGATGCTTATATGGGCCACTGGGATGCCGGCCAAGAGCCGTGGGCAAAATATTCAACATTTTGCCCACTCGAGTATCGTGAGCACATTAGCTCAGCCATCGAGTCAATCATGCAGCACCAGGGATGGAAAGCCATCGAGGGGGCGGTGCTATGAGCGAACAATCGATTTGGGCCGGCTGGAAATTAACGCCTCCGATACAAGCAAGTACTGACGGCGAAGCGTCGCGGCGCTATCAACGCGCACGCGAAAAATACAAAGAGCTGTCCTCAGCGCTAAATCAGCTAGAGGCTCGAGTGCCGGGGGCCATGGAAGGACGCCTTGGATTGGACTTTCCTGAACGAGCTACCAGCGATGCGTTTGAGTCGCTTCACACGATCACAAGCCCACAAAAGCTACGCCAACAGCATAATTTTTTAGTGAAAGGATTGGAGCGCGGCACGCGAGAACTGGATTGGCGAGTGAGTATTCCAAGCCCTATGGTCACGCTGCCACGCAAATCGCCACCAGTCACGACGGACTCTTTTAGTCAGCTACACGGCTGGGATACCGCTGTAAACAAGCACGATCAATTATTGCCACCCACTAACCTTCGGCAGGATGAATTAAAAAAATGGCTGGCGGGGCGTTTTTTATTTCAGCTGGTTCGCGAAGGCGCGTTACTCAATAAAGAGGGGTTAAAACAGGTTCCTACAGCCGTCGTTGACGGTATCGCGTTTGAGAAGAACATGGCCTATCTAACGCTGAAAAAAGAACTTCAAGCCGGAAGATCCGGTAGCAAAAAGGAAACCAACTCGGCTAAAGCCTGTCTTGACGAGTCACCTGATAATATTTTGGAGTATGAACAACACTACCAATACAGACGCCTCTTTCTGAGCCCTATGAGTCAGCTTTTGCTACTGAATTACTACCAGCAACGTGGTCGCAGCTGGCCGCCGTCTGACAGCGCCGAAGCGTGTCTACTTTATTACGCAAAACGCCTCTCCAGCGAACTGGCTAGAGTGAGGCTAACAGCGCTTCTTTCCGTCGCAAAAACATCGGCATCGATGGAAATGCCGCCTCTCTTAACCCACTACGCTAGCCACGCAGACGCATCTTCATCGCTACGACCGAGCGCATGGCGTCGACTTGTCAGCCGACAGGTAGTGTCCGTTACTACAGATGAAGTAACCGAAGACGAGGAAGACACTCATCCAGCCTTTACTGTATTCCCGGCGCGTGGTCGCTCGTACCCTGATCAGCTTAAGAGATACAGACAGCTACAGGCCTGTTTTGCAGCCTCCTCATCTCGAAAAACAGGAAAAACCAAGGCCATTGCCAACATCAACACGTTCTTAGCCACACCCGAGCAAAACGGCGTCATGATGACGCTATTAGCGGCTTGGTGTAAAACGCTGATCCGTAAAGGAGGTCGAGTTAAATCTACATTAACCATCAGTACAGTTGCCACCTACCTTTCTATTATTGCACGTCCGCTGATTACTCACGAACACACGATTGACGAGTTGGAAATCGCCACCACCGATGAATGGGAAAAGCTTTACGAGACTGTGCTTAATGACGCTAAAACATCGGCCAGCCGCATCAGAACGCAAAGTCGTTTACGCGATTTTCATCATTATTTATCCAACGCCTATGCTGTTCCGCCCATGGCGTTTGAGGCAGCTGGCCAGCAACAACGTCGCGTAGATGTGAATGTTATTACGCCCGCCGAATACCGTCGGGCGATCGCTATGATTGAATCGTCTAAACAGACTCAACGTTTCAAAACCATGCAACAACTTGCGTTGATACTTGGTTATCGACTAGGACTTCGCCGCAATGAATGCGCCTCACTGCTTTTACATGACATAGCCTATCTGCCGGACAGACCTGAAATGTCAGGGGACGTCATCGTACGCGCGAACAAATTTCACAACGGCAAAAGCTACTCAGCAACACGACGACTACCACTATGGTTATTGATGCCGGAAGAACGAGCGCTGCTAACCGACTGGGTACAACAGCGCCGTGGCGAAGTTACGACACGTTCCGTCGAAAAGCAGCTACTGTTTTGCCGTAGTGGAGACGGTAACTCATTGCTAGAAGACAACGTGCTTTTCAGGCCGATTCAGATCGCCCTCAAAGCCGTTAGTGGTGATAAGAATCTTCGTTATCACCACCTTCGCCACAGCTTCGTCACCTTTACGCTACTGCGATTGCTTGAACGAAGACCAGACGAACTGCTGAGCAGCGAGTGGACTACCGATGATAACGGCCAAATTGCTTTGCCCAATGTCAGCGTTGATATATCTGACCTAGCAGGGTTACCGCCCTTGCACCGAACCTCCCGTAAGCGCTTATGGCAACTTGCACTATGGGCGGGGCATGCCAGCCCCGACGAAACACTCAGTTCGTATAGCCATTTACTAGATTGGGCGCTAGGAAAAACCCTAAACCAACAATTTGATCTAGCCCTAAGCATTGATCAGCAACTCACACTACTCAACCTGCCCTCCAAAACAGCGCTTACAAGTTGGCGTCATCGGCGGGGGCTTAAAGACCCCACCCTCGGGAGTGAGTTACTACAGCACCTACAAGATCAATGGCATGACTTTATGGCCGATTCTCTTAGTAAGACAGCGTGGAAGCCCTACCATGCACCTAGCCAGAATCCATTGAACATTGTACTGAAAACAAGTAGTAATTTTCCTGAAGTCACCGCGATTTATCAGAGCCTACGACTCTTCGAACAGCTAGAGCATCATGGGATGTCCATGGGCGATGCAATAACACAAGTTACAAAACGTTTCGTACTCGACCCTGTAGAATTCCAAAGTTGGATAGCAAGCGGGGAGTACCTTATGGCCCAAACAACTCGCCGAAGTAATCCTAAATTCAGCCGCAATAAAAACGTTAAACGAGGTGAGTTAATCGCATCCCAAAACATCTATATGCCTGAACTGAACAGCTGCATGGCCCCGCCCATAAAACCTCATGTGTTACGAGAAGCTGGGCAGTTTTTTCACAAATTGATGGATTGGTGTCCACAGAACATAGCAATTGCTGAAGTAGGCTCAACTCACCTGTTCCATTGTATGCAGCGAAGTACTGGACATATCACCCTCCCAGATGCGGAGTCTATAAACGCTGTACTGGAACTTCTTCGGCCGTTGCGCTGTGTGAAACACACTTACCTAATCGTTGAAACCGGAGAAGGGGCCAAAGATAAACCGGTAAAAAATTATTGGTCTAATGCCACTGACATTCCTCACAAACGTATCGAGCTTGTACCGACATCTTCATCCTCCGGCCGCACAAGGTACTGGTACGGCAATGTCAATCTAAAAATCACGCGCGGTCATTACTCAGATCGTCAACAGCCGCTATGGGAAGCCTTTAGATTTGCTGTGTTTATGATGATGCTGGTGGGTGGTTTCAGAGTGTTTAATGTCTAGATATTTATTAGAATACTATCCCCACCGCCTTTGCTAATAGGGGGTGGGGATAAGTTAAATAATGGATGGTGAAAGCCGTACCAACCCTAACCGACCAACACCTCATAACAGGTGATGAAACAAAGCTTCTGACTAGCGAAATTCGCCCACTTAACGGTCACCTGAATGCGCTGGCCCATTAGCGGTACACCTTGCTCTGTAATATGGCGATCTGTGAGATAAAAACGGCAGTTCCCCTTTTCACAAATCAAATAAAGCGACCAAACCTGATGCTGCATCAACCATTCAGGCCCCTCGACCCCAGCAACGTAAACCTCACCTTCAAACTGACGTCCTGCCTTCTGAGTAGTTATCTGCGATGTTACTGCCATGCTTGATCCTCCCAGGCCCACAATGTGCGCTCTAATTCCGCAAGAAGACGCGGGATCGCTTGGCGATTAGCGTCAAGGCCAAGTTGTTGAAGGGTGCGCCCTACCCAGGTCGTTAGCGCATCAAGGTTGCTGTTCTCTTGCCCATCACCAAGCCACATTACGAGCGCGCAGCCAGAAGCTAAGCTGGTGGCGGCGGCCAAGGACTCCGCCAAACGCCGTTCAAGGCGTCGCTGAGATTGGATAGCTGCCGTAACGCGCATGGAGTGTTCGATAGCGTCGCGGTTCAATTTTAGAGTATTGAGCTGTTTCATCGTCTTCTCCTAGGCGCGTTTCTGGTTAAGCATGCGCTCAAACGCAGAGCCGTCTTGGCGCGTTAGGTTGGGCACAAAGCGTGAGTAAACACGGAAAAGCATTTCCGTTGTGGTATGGCCCATCTGGCGTGCAATCCACTCGGGGCTCTCGCCTGCCGCCAACCATAATGTCGCCGCGGTATGGCGTGTCTGATAAGGCCGTCGCTTATTCATCCCAAGCTCTTCTAGCAACGGATACCAGACGCGCTTAGTGACGTTATGATGCGATAGCGCGGTGCCTTTACGCGTCGTGAAGACCAGACCTGTCTTCCCAGTGACTTCAAACTGAGCTTTCAAGGCATCAAAGACCGGCTGCGACATATCAATCGCACGAAAGGACCCATCGTTCTTAGTGGGCACAACCTTGCCGTTCACCATCGCTTGATGCACTAGAATCTGACGTCGGGAGAAATCCACATGCTCCCAGGTTAAGCCGTCAATCTCGCCCGTTCGCATGCCCGTGAAGAAGCGCACGGTGTAGTACTGACGAAAGTCGTCGCGGACGTTACTGATGATCCGCTGCACCTCATATAGGGAAAACGGTTCCACATCGGTACGTGGCACATTGAGCGATTTAATCCCGCGGTACGGTGAGCTAAACTCATAGCGGTCGGCGGCTTCATTCAACATCATGCGCAATGGCGTCATGATGTGGTTGATACGGCTAGCAGAGAGTTTCTTGCCGCTCCGGGTGTTTACTTTGGCGAGTGAGGCCCGGAACTCAAGAATCTCTGCACGGGTGATGCTGCCGACTTCCTTATGCCCTAACGCTGGCAAAATATGTCGATCCAGACATCCTTGCACGGTGATGATCTGTGACTCGCGCCATTCGATTTCTTTCTCCGCAAACCAAGTCTCAGCAAAGCCGCGCAGTAATGGCGTCGCTTGATAACCTCCTAAGGTAGTCAGTGCCCGCTTGCTTAACGTCTTTGCTCGTGGGCTATCCGGGAAGTAGCGCCCATAATCAAACGAGCCCAGCGTAATCTCCGCTTCAATTTTCTCCAGAATCCGCTCTAGCTTTTTCCGGTTAGCCGCCGTGTTATCTAGTGACGTTTGTTCTCGGCAGCGTTTGCCTAAATAACGGAAGTCAAAGTACAGCTTTCCTGTTTCCTGGCGTGCAACAATTTTACCCATGGCACACACCTCCCCCTGCCATTGGTACGCCAATACTTTCCTCTTTCGAGTGAAGCTGCATATCGCGCTCGATGGGCTCCCAAAGGTACAAAATCTTCCGGCCGCCAAACGGGCGGATGTAATGAATACCTTCAATAAAAACGTCATCTTTTAAACGTTCACGGATAGTGCGTGCATCGTATTTGATGCGCTCTGCAAGCTCACCCGTAGTTAAGTAGTGGATAGACATCATATGTGCTCTTTAGTGGATTTATGTAGCTTACACGCTACATAATAGGCATTAAAAAGATGCTGTCAAGCGCATTTTGTAGCTTTTGCTCAACATAAGATGCGGGAAGTTAAAATATTTGATAGGATGCAGCCAATTGATAAAGGCTACTTTCATGATTCGATTTCGCTTAAAAGAGCTACTTGCTGAGAAAGGGTTTCAAGAAAATAGGCGGGTTACTATTGATGAAGTATCTCAGGCCACAGGCATCCATCGCACAACGCTGTCAAAAATCGCTAATCAGCGTGGTTACAACACGGGAACGGAAAATGTTGATCGACTATGTGATTATTTTAAATGCAAGGTCGAAGACATCATCGAGCACGTCCCAATACCTGATAAGTCTGAACCAACAGCATAACCGATGGAGTGGCTAATACTCAGATGCCACTTATCTCGACTCATGGAAGAAAAGAAGCCTAAATATTATAACGACGCTCGTGAAACCGATAACAATTGAGAGACTATCAAGGGGTAATACTAGGAAGAGGTAAACCGCTTAGGAATTGAAGTTTGATAGGGTTCCACAGATTTTATGATACTAGGTGAGGATTTATTTCCATATTAATAAGGCAGCGACACAACCGCCCCTAAAGAATAAGACCTGCTTTAGCATTTCAGTAGCCAGACCTGTCTCAGGCGCTCCACGGTATGCGACCACTTTGGCGTGGTGGGTTTGCAGACCGTGTTCTGGTTGCCGAACAAGCCTACCTCGCTGAATGCATCGGTGCGCTCTACCGTATAAAGCCAGCGCACTGGTACCAAGTACTCGGCGCTCTCTTCTTCATCATCACACTCTCGATAAAGGTGTGGGTACTCGCTAGCCGAAGCAAGCTCTAACAGCGTTTTAGCACCGTTTTCTGTGTCGAAGTGATACTCCGTAGCACGGAAGCGCTCGCCAATTACCTCACCGACCCCCACATAGCCCGTTTTCTGAATATTGACCCACACACGGTCGCCCTCTGAGAGCATTGAGAGAGTTTTGGAATACCACGCGGCGCCACCGCCTGCAATAAAGCCCAAACGCCGCGCTTGCTCCCATGGTCTTTCATCGCCAAAGGAGGCGTAAAACTCCCCGTTCCAGGGTCTTTATTGGTTTTTCTGTCTATGGGGTTAGTCGGCTCGTCCGGGTCGATCATCCAAGCGCGACTGAGATAACGATTGCCGTTATCCTCAAACGCATTAAAGAACATGGCGTTAATCGGTAGCTGAGCATGCTCGTTGAGGTAGTTGATAATCCGTTCGCTGCTGGCATCTAGCTGCGTGGCGCCCACCACCAACTGATGGTTTTCATTGAGCGTGACACCGTCTAGTGATATACCGAATTTGGCCTCAAAGGCTTCTTCCAGCGTGGCGTAAGGGCGCGCATAGCGCTCAGCGAACTGTTGGTAAATATCGATTAACTGGTAATCCGTTAGTGTCACGATCCAGGGGGCGTAGTCGATAGCCTGAGCCACCACATCACGCGGTGTCTTATCGCGCTTGAGCTCAATCACGATGACAGAGCCATTGGCGTCCACAGTAAGAAGATCAATCAACTTGTCGAAGCCAGTGCGCACCTGGCGGCCAATCAGCAGCCAGTCCTGATTTAGAATCGAGACATCCTGCATAACCGCTCTTCCAGCAGGCTTTCATCCGCCAGCCCCGCTGGGCGCAGCTTTTGCAGCAACGCGCCAGGAGTGCTCGCGAGTTTCCAGATGCCTTGTTCGATGGCCATGTTAATTCGCTATCTTACAGGTGTTAAAAAGTGTTGTATTTCGAAACGTGGGGGCCTAGTATTTACTGCAACACGGCCCCTATCGGTGAGACTGCCACGCAGTAGCATTGCTTAGGGGTTTTTTATTGCCTTGCTTCCCACTCCCACTGCTCCCAACCTTCTATAATTCCCATACCTTTTAAATCCAGGCTTGCTTCGCGTAAATCGGGGAAACTGCCTAACAAGCCTGATAAGCGAGCCCACCAAGTGCTCGTCGGGTTAATCGTCATCAATAGATACTGAACAATGCATAGCAGTAAGAATGGGCGTGCCTGAACGTGCGAATCTTGCCAGCCCTGGAAAAACAAGGTGGCTTCGTTATTGCCGGGTTTTCGTGGTTGGTCAGTCATATTGCGATTCCACAATCGACTGTGATGGGCGCAGACATTGCGTAAATAATTCAAGCTGCGCAGCCAAGAAGCGAATACGCGGCCATTGCTAATACCATAACGGACGGAAATGGCATCCTGCTCTTCCTCTCTCATTCCACCGAACAGATGCGAAAGCGTGCCAAAATCCCATACTTCACTGGCAATCCAGATCGGTAACGGTAAGCCATACTTCTTTTTATGGTGTTCAATAAACGTTTCCCGAGAACGGTTAATTAAACGCGCGTGACTTTCTTGCCACTTGTGCAGACGTGTTACGCCTGTTTTCTGATCGATTTTATAGGCAAACTCATCGTGCAGCAGTGCAGGGTTCAAATAAACATACGGATCTAATCGCCCCAGCGTATGGGCAATATCTACCCTCAGCGCAACTTCGATACGCTCAAGGCCATCCAGCGCGAGAAGACGCAGCCGTTTATCAAACACATAAAGGTCAACAGCCTGCTGAAAAGTCGTGCCGTGTTTAAACGTATCTAATGCTAGGTGATCCGTTTTGCCCTTTTTAAGCAGCGGCTTGCCGTGTTTATTTAAAGGCGTGCAGGCACCTGAACGCTGCCGGAAAGTGAACCAGTACCCGCTTAGCCGGTAGTAACCAATTCGTTGGAGGTGAGCCAACCCACGCTGGTCATCTGTGA
>Ga0208919_1000863_pt1 | contig 18623 bp, 15 predicted proteins | sample 4_EtaG_FD_184076 | JGI IMG/M metagenome (GOLD analysis project Ga0208919, IMG submission 184076) | Marine viral communities from the Subarctic Pacific Ocean - 4_ETSP_OMZ_AT15127 metaG (SPAdes) (version 3) | ecosystem: Environmental > Aquatic > Marine > Oceanic | place: Pacific Ocean | collected...
CGACCACCAGACGGTGGGTGTTCATCACTGGCTCAAGCGTATCGATGATCCTTTGTTCCTTACGACCCATTGCCCAGCTAGCTTCTTCTACTCGGCAACCCTTAGGCCAGACTCTAGCCAACACAGGTTGGAACCCATTGATCCAGACCCCAGGTGCAAAGTTAGGTTCGATCTGTATTAAATTAACGTCATAGCGTTTGGCATCTCTGGCTATCTTTAAGTAAGCATCATTTATGCTTCCCTCATGTCCACCAATCTTGCAGACATACAATACGCCATTTAAAGTTTTTACAATCGACCAAGCGGTTTCATCCTTCCCTCTGCCTGAGGGATCAACGAAACAAACGGAACCTGTGTAATCCCTGTAGTCTTTATCTACGAAGAGTGGCCCCAAGAAGAAGTCACCAGTGAACCCTACGTTAGGGATGTCGTTCCGTACATTTCGTTTATCCGTATCCTGACCCCACTGAATAGTAGTCGGTGCTTTGCTTGGGTTTACAGATAGAACGATTAGGTCGTTCTGCTTTAAGGGGTATCGATCAGCGTCACTGAGGGTAGTGTCCAACATATACTGTAGTCCAAAGAAGCTCTTGCCCTTCGCCTCACGGCTGATCAGGTCGTCTTCTCCAAACCTTGCAGGATCTACAGGTCTACCTATCTGACTTGGGTCTTTCTCTATGGCCTGACTGACAAAGGGAGCCAGTATGTCAACGAGTAGTCCATCATCACGTTGTACCTGATAGACCTCCAGCTTATCGATCTTAGGGTATCGTGCTGGCACACAGAATGACGAATAGTTCCGTTCCCTGACTAGACGATTGTATATTGATTCTTCTGTTTGTGGGGTTCCTAGAAACAATACGTCTGCTGCTGGTCTCACTAGTTTGTTGTCTTCCCAATGCGCTGGAACCTTGATCGCCTCGAACTCACTGATAGCTCTCATTAGAGTTTCTCTGGCTTGTTCAGTTCGGGCATTGTTTTCTATCTCGATGTCATCGGCGATTATTCGAGTTGCTCGTGACCCTGTTATTTGACCTGTAATTCCAGCAGCCTTCAGACTGGGAGATTGACTGAGGCTAGCTTGGCGTACATCAAACCGATCAAAACTATTACGTTGGTCTTCCTGTGGTCTCAGAGTTCTCAGCAAGTCACTGGTCATCAGAATGCCCTTCGCTTGCGCTACGAACTCTTTAGCCTTAACTGAGCTAGCGGATACGACTAGTATTTTCTCGTTCTCTGGATCTCTATAGAGACACCAGAGGGCATAGGCTGCTGCTATGTACGACTTACCGATACCTCTAAAGGCTCTGACGACATCAGCCCGACCTACCTTTGGATCGTAGCCATCAGGGTAGCCATACTGCATAAACCCTGCGATTTCATATTGAGCGTCTGTTGGCTGTGGAAGATTAAGGTGTTTCCAGATGAGGAACAGAAAGTTCCGAAAGTCATCAGCGAGGGGGTTATTCAATCGGTAATCTCAAAGTGAGGGAAGTCGTCGAATTGGTTGTCGCTGGTTTGCGTATCACTATTCCAGTCGCCACCCCAGCGTAGGGTATAACCTAGAGATCTAGCAGTTCCCAAGACGTAGCCAGCGAACAGATGAAACCTGTCTCTGTCTGTCCAGTCTACAGGGTACGGCACGACATCAACCGCTAGGGATGGACTGTCGTTGTGATTACTGTTGGGCCAACCCAATTGGGTCTTGCCAGCTTTCAGTAATGCATCCTGTGTCTCTTCGTCTCTATGGCCTTCAAGCACAGAACAATCGAAGTGCTGAATGACCTCATTGAAGACTTCCTGTAACCTTTCGTCACACGTCGCCAGTTCGGTTGTTGATTGATCTGAGAAGCTAGGCATTGGTATTCTTAAAAGGAATTGTCTCAAGAAACTCTTTGAGAACCCCAGATCCACTTCCAGCAACTGGGAGTTCCTCTGGTGGATGATCCCTGATGTAACTTCGTGCTACATTCAGTAGCGTTGCAGGGGTCTCGGTATCTTGTTCCTTAATGATCCTAATCAAAGTATCGACAAGGACTTCATTAAGCTCGTCTGATTTATTTGCCATCTAATCGTTCCTCGCGTGGTAAATAAGTACAAAGCTGTCACAGTCAGGACAACTCATGTTGGTGACAAGGTAATGGTCCTCGTCATCAGGTAAGTCGTGGTCTCCTCCAATAATCAATTGGTTTCCACAGGTGTAACAATCCATCTATTAGTTCCTCTTAATGTTCATCACCTTGTTAATCCCTCTGTACCCAAACGCTGCTGCAATCGCTGCACCAACACTTGCGATATACCATTCGGGAACTGACTGACTCAGGACTTCAAACCCTTGTCGGACATAGGGTGTGGCTTGGGGAATAAAACACATAATCAAAGGCGCACTTAGCACTAGTGTCCACCACTCGTCTTTCCAGCTACCCTTGCTTGCTTTTGCCTGCTCTATGTCCCAGTTGATTTCTCCTTCGGCTTTAGCCTTGGCGATCTTGAGTTTCTCCTCTGACTTTACTTTCTTTGTTTCAAACCAGTTTTTTGTGAGGTCTCCAACGACACCCAATGCAGGGCCAAGTAATCCTAGTAACATCAGATTGATTTTCCTTTCTCTTTGAGTGCATCAGCTTCGCCAACTGGGGTGCAATAAGCATTCTCAACAACCCATCCTGCTGGAGCGTAGGTCTGCTTTACGGTTGGTAGACCTTTCTGAAAGACATCAGCTTCACAGGCTTCCAAAGTGGGGAGGGGGTTACTGCTAACTACAACTGGTAGTCGGCCAGGGTGGGATAGAAGTATGAGTCCAATAAAGAATGCTACTGTCATTTTTTTTCATTACACCTACATTGTTTACATTTGCATTTTGTCACTTGTGACCTCCGTTCATTTTTTCGCGTAACGCATTAAATCTGTCATCATTCCTATTTCTTGCTGTATTACTTGCTTGCCAAAGAGCTTTGACATTTGACTGGAGTTGTTTCACTTCGCTGCCTAGCTCTACGGTAGCCACGTATGTATCGCGCCTGTTCAGTTCTTTTCGGAGAGACTCAAGGCTCGTGGATAATTCATTAACTTTTGATTGCAGTCTGGTCGCTGTAATAAGACCTGTAGCGGCTAGGATGATAAGAGGCAGAAGGAACTTAAGTTGTTCAAGCATCTGGCCTATCTGGTAGTTCGCTGGGCCATAAGGCATCTAGCTCATTGCCGTTAGAGGCTCCAGAGAGATCAAAGGTGGCAGGTAGATTTCTTAGAGTTTCTTTCTTAGCGATAACCCCAGCTTTGTCGTAAGCACTGTCAGCCTCTAATGCCCGTTGGAATTTAATGTCTTCTTTCACAAGCTCTGCATTTCGGTAAACCCGAATGCGATCTAGGTGTATAGCTTTTGCCTTATCCATATCTTCGACTACTGATGAGCTTTCTTGTTTCCAAGCATCTCGAAATTTGCGACTAATTGGTAACACTGAGTTATCTACAATTGTTGCGCTAGATCGCAACGCTTCGGGTATATCTTTTTGGATTAAAGCATTTAGACCAGCTTCTTCACTCTCATATTGTGCTAGGAATTTTTCACTAGGCATCAGAAATGCCATTGAGCCATCAGCTTTCGTGAATATAATATTTTTCTTGCCCATCATTGATCTCCTTGAATGTGGAAATAACAGTTTCCAGGATCGGCTGCTGACCCTCCAGAATCAAAGACATAGACATCCACATCACCGACTGCCCTAGCGTCAAACACAATGGATCGTGCAGCAGTACCGTGGGCACTAGCGACTGGAGTAAAGTAATGTGATCCAAAATTAGTTGAGAAATTTATTTGGAACGTCCCAGTACCGTTATCGGTCACTGAGCTTACGCCAATCGTGCTTGTCATTAATGATCCATCGTTCTCAAAAGCACCAGCAACTTTTAGAACAAGAGGACTCCTCGTTATTCGGCCTGGAGTAACCGCCACAGTATTTGATGAAGCAGCTTCCATCTCGGCTACACTAGCGGCTGCTAGTCCTGATCCAGCTAAGTCTAAAATCCCTTGGACTGTATCGGTCTTTAGCGCATCACTGGAACCTACATCGACAAACGCGAATTTGTCTGACGCTGTGACGGTTGCATCTGATAAACCAGCGATACCGCCATGTAACCCTGCTGGGGTTATTGCCCTATCTGTATCAGAGCCACTAGTGGTTTCTGCTGTAGTCGCTAGTTCTACAAGTCCCTTGTTCGTGACTGATGAATCCTCACCAGCAAAGGTGATCGAATCTGTACCAGCCGTTGTCGTAATATCGACACCTTCTCCAGCGACGAGAGTGAGCGTATCGGTTGCGCCATCTGCAACGATGTCATCTTGTCCACTGACTGAGATTGTCTTGAAGACCTCACTCGCATCATCACCATCGGCACCTTTGTCACCACTCCTCGCAAACTCAACGAAAGCGATGTCTGCGTTAGACCACGTTCCGTTTGAAACAACATGGGTTACTGCGAGTTGGCTCCATCCAGAATTATCTGTGAGTGCTGTGACTGTAAAGATTGCGAATGTCCCAGCAGCACCACCCTTGCGGATTGTCAGGGTTCCTTTGTTTGTATTAGTTGAGTCATCCCACGAATTAATAAAGGTTGATATATCACCGCCACTATCTGAGTCGTCGATAGCTATCAAACTAACTGAGCCTACAGTTGCATTGTTAAAGCGAATTGCTCCGCTTCCTGGGTCTCCCATAGTGGTACTGTTTGACCATGTGTACTTAACAGCATTGGTTGCTACGGCTGTAACATTAGCTGAGATACCAGATACGGCTGTGATATCGCTTGAGATCCCAGCCAGGGTATTCATGTTGGTTACATTGGATGAAGTCGCCAGCGTATTCATATCCGTTACAACATCTGATGTTCCAAGGGTATTCATATCAGACACTACATCTGAGGTTCCGAGGGTATTCATATCGGTGACAACATCTGAGGTTCCAAGAATTGCCATGTCAGCTACAGCGTCACTCGTTCCTAGTCGCCCGATCTCTGTGGCCTTACCAGCAACCGTTGTGATGTTCGCCTTATCACTCGTACTCAGCCAAGTGTTCTCCAAGTAATGCTTGGTAGCGGCATCTTGATCTGCTGTAGGATTAGCGACATTAGTTATTCGTTTAGATTCAGCAGTCCACTGGAGATCTGCTGTATTGATCCCTAGTGCTTCATTCGCCGTGTCTGTTGCTTCCTGCGCGATATAGAAGGCTTGGAGACTATCTTGATCTAGGTCTTCCTCCGTAAGCGTAGAGGGCTGTGTGTAATCTACTAGCCGAGTAGTTTGACTAGAGTTTCGGCTAATCCGAATTTTGGCTGCACTTGCTGGAGCAGAACCAAACGTAGCCGTAGAACCACTAATAGTAATTGCTGTCGATACGGCGTTGACTGTGGCTGTTACGTGACTGGATGTAATAAAGGGAAAAGGTATTGAGTAGGCGGTAGTGCTACCGTTCCCTGTGTAATCAACGTAACTATTTGCCATTAATCGAATGCCTCTCCTATGTTTAATAATGTATCGACGTAATAGATGTTTCCAAACGGTGTGAACCGTTTTGTTTTGGTATAGACTTTCTCCATTTCTCCAGCCGCCAGGTTGGAAGCCATTGCTTCAAGATCCCCTAATGCGCCACCAAAGGTTGGTCCTAACAAAGGTCCAGCCCAATGTTGCGCTGCGAACCTTGAAGGCGGTTCAATAGGAACTCCTAGTTCTGACATAGGTTGGGCTGTCAGTTTCATAAAGCTGTTAAGATACGGAGCTAACCAACCGATAAAACCGCTACGGTCTATGGCTTCATAAACCCATGTTGCTTCGTCTTTCGGCATTGTGTCGTTGTAGAAGCGACCTTTTACAATTCCTTCACGAAGAGCAAAGATCATTGTGCCTAGTGAAAGAGCCATGCTGACATTTAAAGCGACTTCAAGTCCCTGTCCATTCATGGCCTTGTGGTCTAACCGTCTCAGGTATTTGTTTGTTGATGAAAACCCAAAGGCGTTAAACTGAAATAAGAGTTGTCCAAGGGCTTGAGATTGAAAGATTGGAATGTCTGCAATAGTGGGTGTTACTATAGCCCTGTCAGATTCTCTCTTAAGAGCAGTATGCAGTGCTATCTTAGCCTGATAACCACCAGCTTCCTTCATCCATTTTTCAACATCAGGAATTCTGAAGGTATGCCCTACCCTATTCACCTCAAAGCCATGCTTCTGTGTCAGCCTATGGATACGAACCATGACCTCATCAGAAAGACCTAGCTCTCGCCATTTGTATTTACTGGCCTTACCAGCCGCAAGGCTGGCTGCATCATCCAGAATATTGCCCATGACAACCATTCCATTGATAAACTTACCGCGACTATTGTGGTAATACATGAGGTTGGCGATGTTCATCTGGTTACTCGCCCAGTTTGCCCCAGCTTCTAATCCTGCTGAGACCTTTCGTGTGGCTCCACTTCCAAAGCCAAGCATATAATGAGCATCATCGACACCCATCATCTTAGCCTGACGAGACAAAGACGCTGCCCCTTCAGTTCCAAAGATTAAGTATGCTAATTCCTTGTTGTTTAAATCTTTAGCGGTCTTCGCGATCTTCCCCATGTTCTGACCAAATGCTTTGAGGTGGGGTCCAATACCAGTACTCAGGGCCAACGTAGCGTAATCGGTTTGAGAACTGAGATGTACACCACCCATTGCCCTCAGGAAGTTAAGCTTACGCATCATACGTCCAGCATAGAGAGCGAAAGTTCCCCAGTGTTCGGCTGATGGGATACGATCTTGGCCTGTGATACGTTGCATCGCATTAGCTATAGCTTTTTCCGAAATAATTTGATCAGTAGTTAGTTTCGTAACATTCTGACCTTTACGTCGAGCGGCTCTTTTTAACTCTTTGTACTCCTTCCGAACATCCTTGATGACCATAGACAGTTCATCCATAGGTTGCTCAACCTTTAGTCCTTCGGCACTTCTGACTACAACTGTTTCTATATCAGCCTCATCAACGGCACCGAACATTTCCCTAAGAACAAGTTTGCCACCGACACGATCAGAATAATGCATCGTTAGTCGCGATAGGTCCGTATCGAGAAACTCGGAGACCTCATCCAGTTCTTCTGGTGACAGGTGAAGGTCTCTTCTTTCGAGACTTCCTGCCTTGCCAAGAGTTGCTTTCTTATCCGATAGTGACCAGAAACCAAACGGAATAGTCTCATCGTAACGATCCGATAGTCTTTCCACCAGTCTCTCAGCGAATTCATCCAGCTTCTCAGGCTTATCTTTAAATCGTGCCGCAAACTTCTTCATAAAGAATGCTTTAAGCTTCAAGGGATTCTCTATGATCGCATCTGCAATCCAGATCTGTGGTACATAATTCTCGATCTCCTGCCCTTCCTTTAGAAGACCAGACCTAACCAAACGCTTCTGCATTTGACTAAAGAAGGCTTTAAGACCATCTGGTCCCTCAATTGCCTGTTTGACATATTTATCAACCAGAGGATTAGCATGGACTTTCATTGTGACTGTCCCACCGCTAACAACTTTATTACCTCGAACTCTGTATCTTTTCTGGCTAGGGATACCACTCGCAACTTTATAGACTAGCTCGTGGAACTGTGGGAGTGTCATTTCGCCCATAGCTCTCTGGGCGGCGGCGGTCTCTGGCTGTGTTGCATTCCGCACCCCTTTGACGAAACCTTTTACCTCACTAATGTCAGAGCGCATCTTCGTTATAAACTCTCGTCCATGCCCCCATTCGCCCATCAAGCCGTACCATGAATCAATGATTCGCCTTTCTGCTACCTGACGAGGAGCTAATACAGAAGTCTCTTTCCACATTTCAGCAGTCTGTCTCCTGCTGGGTATCGTTCCGTTCTCAATCTCTTTGATATGTAGGTTAGTCTCCGTCAATCGACTTAAGACATCTCGCGTAATGGAACTTTTTGTACGCACCTTTACGCCCTCAATGGTTCGTGTAAAGCCAATGAAATCCTGCATTGCATCAACGGCTCTCGATACTTTCCCTCGCGTAAAAGTCACGCCCCTCTCAGGAGTGTACTTAATTTCATCCCCTACATATTTAGCGATATGCTCACTCTGACTCAGCCCATTGATAGGATCATAGTCATCGTAGTGGGGTTCATCTGTCTTACTGAGGTTCTTTTCTGCCAATGGATTCTCTGGATGATCCTTATGGAGAGGCTTGCCTTTCCTTGTGATTAAAGCACCTGCCAGCCCTAATGAACTACCAAAGACTGTCGATGCTGCAACTGACATATAGCTCTCATAGAAGGTACGAGTGCGTTGCTGCTGGTGCATTACTGCTTCCTCAATGCCTACAACGGCTCCTGTTTGAAGCCCTGTCCTTAAGGTCTTTGCCAACAGACCAGCTTTTGCTGCCCATCCTACAAGAGGAACAAAGGTAGAGATGTCCAGCATAGCTGCTCCCATTCCAAGCACATCACCTAACGTGCTGCCTCTTTCGATGATGTCTCTATTCACAAACTCCTGACGAATAGAATTAACTCGTGCATCAAAAGCATTCGGTCCTCGAATTGAATCGAAGACACCATCCAATACAAACTGTTCCATATCGGCATAGTCTTTACGGTTATCGGCAAAGTAAGTAATAGGATTAAACCCTTCTATTGGTCCTTCATCCCCTATAACTGCTTGCTCTTTAAGATAAGACTGTGCTGTTCCAATGACTGTGTGTGTGCGCCAATAGGCATTCATCACTTCACTCAGGTTTGGATCTTGGCGATATATCCCAGACCGTGGGCTGGCTGGACGCGATAGATAATCGTCTGCTCTTACTCTTAAGGTTTGTTCTAGTCGTAGTCGCTCGGCACTCTTCTCGATAGCGAGTTCTGCCATGTACTAAAGTCTCCTGAGGTTCTTAGGAATAGTATTTGAGAGTATAGACGCATTGTGATTCATACGGTTTTGAACACCTGCATTGCTATGTTTGTTCGACCTCTCCCTGATTTCTGTTATAGCTTTTGTCCAGTTACCCTCAGAGACAGACTTATGAAACTCAGTCTTAGGACCAACAAATTGCTCCCCACCGTTGTACGCGAGATCCACAATGACAATACGCTGGGATATAGTTAACGGAATGTCTTTATACCAAGTTGAAACAAGTCGCTCTTTCTCTAAAATTATTTGCCCATAGATCCTGTTGATCTCAGGGTCTGTAAGTTTAAGAGCTTTGTTTGAGTCATATTTCTGTCGGGCATCTCTACGAAGCTGGTGATACTTTTTGCTGCCAAGCTCCTTAATGATTATGGCTTTAACACTGGGATCATTAAGATTAAACCCTTTGCCTACCGTAGGATTAGGCGGCTTTGAGGTATCGTTATAGGCGTAATACTTTATTCCCTCATGACTCGCGATATGTATATTCCGTCTGTGTGCGTATGTATCTTCCTGATAAATATTGTCTGCTTCATTGGGAATACCGTTTGTCGGTCTATTAGTAACTAATTGATTAGTTCTCTCAGTCACCTCCTCCACACTTGCCACATCAACTGTTCCCTCTGTGGTGATGTTTGTGCTTGCTGAGAGTTGTCCGTTATTTTTGAGAGCCGAAATGACGCTATCTGATTGTTTACTGAATGCTGCATCTACCTGTTTATCAGAGTTTTCTACTCGCTCCTCTTCACGCTCTGCTTCCCCTTGATTGTTGGTCATCCCCCAGGCTAGTACAGCAGGTAACAATTGTGGTTTACCAAGTTCTTCTTCTACCTCAAGTGTCTTTTGTTTTAATTCTTCTGCTGCTTTTTTCTTTTCGTGATCAACGGAATGGAGAATACCAGCATATTCAATTGAATAGACACGCTGACCTGCAATTGTTCTTTCTAACAGTTCAAACCCAAAGGGATTAGCTTGTGTATTAAACTCTTCCTTCAAAGAAGACCACGTAATGCTACCCCCTGTTTTAAAGACTTCACTTGGAGTTTTATCTACCTCGGTTCCATCAGGAACAATCTTAAGTGTTGTCTTTATATGTTCGTGGTGGTTCTCTTTGATACGAGTGGGGTGGTTATACTCGATGATATCTCCCTCGCGAATGATAGCCATAGTTCCATCAACGGCATTCAGTGAAAAAGTACCATTGTTTCGGCTGTCTCTATCGTTGAATCCACCTAGCACTGCATCGTCTCCGATCAAAGCGGCTAAGAATGACAATGGAGGCGTAGGCCAATCTGTATAAGCTACCGCTACCCCACTGGGCGGCAACGCCATAGCTCTGTACTGGTCGCCAACGAGATCTACTCCACGTTCTCCCTCAACAGGATTAAACATTCGGTGTTGGCGTTCAGAGAAAAAATGAAGTGGTACCAGAGCGGCTTTATCGTCAACGCTCGGCACCTCTAGATATTGTGCACGAAAGGATTCTGCTACTTTGGCGGCAATATCTTTGATTTTATCTACATTTGAAAGATCTGCACCTGCGGCATATCGCTGGAAATCTACAAGAAAGTCGTTTGCAACTGCGGCACTAACCTCTATGTCTCCCCCTAAAATAGTGGCTACTGCTAGCTCATTAGTCCACCCTGTTTCGTCATCACGAGTAGCAACCCTTAAAGTTTCTGCTGCCTTTGCTATTGGAAATGCTTCGATCTGCGCGGCTAACTCACCGTTTGTGATATACTGGTTGGCTTGGAGTAATGCATCATCGGGGGATAATCCCTTCGCTAAGTTTTCTTTATACACATCGTAGATCTGATAGGTTGTTCCACCCAGTTTTTTCCTGAGATCAGATGGTCCCATTCCTGCATCTTGTGCCGATTGTAGTACTGCAATGGCTTGGGTCGCACGACTAAGAGCAACACTGCTTGCCTCACTATCTTCTGATGAAACATTGCGATTACTCAGTGCATCTATTAGCGCATTTGTTACTTCTGTTATATGAGGACTTCTGTGAAAGAACTGACCTACTGATATGGGATCAATAGTTCCCCTACCCATAAAGTCTGCCAAATGTTTATCAGAACTTTTTAATGACTTTCCGCTTGGTAATGGTCCATGTCCTATAAGCCATTTTGCCGTCTCACGCATATATGCATCGTTTTCAGTGAAGCTGTTGATCCTACTATTGATAGTATTGATGGCTGACTCAAGACCATCATGCCCAGCGTTCACCAGTTCTAAAGTCGCTGGATCATTACGAAATACGAAATACTCCAGAATAGCTTTGTTCTTGTCCTCTGTTGATGCGAGGGGATCTCCAAGCGTTAAATTTATTTTCTGAACTCGATTGATGGCTACCTGATTTTTCATCTCAAAGACTTCATTCGTCTGCTCTGATACCTTCTTTGACAAGTCTTCAAATGCTTGTGGGAAGTTTTCAGCAAAAGTTTTTCCATTACTGCCAAGCACTGGGTTGGTTGCAAGGGCATTCATAAATCCTGCAATTGCGTTATCGTCTGGTGTTCCTTCTGATAAAGTGTTGAGGGACTGTTCGATAACCCAAGCTTTGACTTGCCCATCTGATTCTGTTGCTGGGAGGAGAACTCTAGCTTTCGCGACATTCTCAGCAATTCCCGAAGGAGAGAAGGCTTCCATTGGATGTGTCCGTACTTGCTCGTGGATACTCTGAGCTAGCTCACTTTTTTCTGCTATTTTCACTTGTTGGTGGAGAGTAGTAATATGCGTATCAATGGCACCAGTAACATTCTTAGTTAAAGACGCTAGATAGAACGCTTTCATATCCTCACGCATTCCCTGCGTTTGAGCAGTAGCGAACTTCTGAAACTCCGTTGTTACATTTGTTGGCTCACCTGTGTTGGGATCTACAAGTGGTAAATTCACAAGAACATCTTTTGTCCAGCTTATTGCATCTACATAGGCAGCGTTGTCTGCACGTATGCTCATTCGTGTCTGCACATAATCCAAGTCATTAACGTGCTTAGTGATTTTACCACCTGGGTCTGCCATTTCATCAATCAAAGCTTCCTGTCTTTGCACTAGGTTTTCTTGCTCAATTTCCGTCAGTCGATTGCGTGTTTCTATTTCTTGGAGAGTACTCAGGTTTGCGCTCTGTAAGTTCCAGAAGTCAGCAAGATTATTCCCCATTTGATTCAACCGTGCTGCTATTTGATCACCGACCTGTCCAGCCCCAGCCATTGGGTTATAAGTTTGAACTGCACTTTTTGGCACAACAACATTCTGGATTGATGGAGATGAGGTAACATCTATGTTCCCTTGAGATCGGGGATTAAACGTATTGGGTCTTATTCCTGTGGTCATTTTATCATTTCCATGTGGGTGGGGCTATTGGTGCTGTACTGTAAACTGAGGGTGTAGGTGTTGAACTAATATTCTGAGCATTCGATAGTGTTGCTTTGTTGGCATAGTGACTGGTCACTGCCTTTGTTGTTGCACCTGCAATTTGAAGGAAGGCATTCTGATTGGCGAAAGCTTTGGTCAATTTGTTATCAATATTCGCAGCATAGAGACTGAGGGAACTCTGATTGAAAACTCTTCGTTGATCTTCTACGACCTGTTTCTCTTGCTGGGTGATTTCTTCAAGACGTAATCTTTCGTCTCGTTCTAATCGAGAGAGGTCTGTTGCACTAAAGAACTGAAGCTGACCCATTTCAGCTAGGAAACTATTTGTATCCGTAGCTCCTCGTTCTGCTGCAAAGGCCACTAGCTCTGCTGCTTCTCTATCAGCAGCTCGTGCTCTATCTGATTTCCTTTGTTCCGTAACATCAGCCGTCTGCTCTCTCTGATCCCTGAGGACTTCCATAGCTGACTCACGAGTACGTCTGGCTGCGTCCATTGCGGCATTGGCTTCTGCTGTTCGCATCGCCAATTGAGCACTAGCAGCTTTTCTTTGCTGGCTACGCTGTACCATTGCACCTGCTACAGCCATACCTATCTGGATTGCCATCATCATTGCTGGAGCTACTGCCATTTTATTCCTGCCTCGTAATTTCGTTAAAGTAACCCAGTGTTACTGCTGAGTTGATGACACAGGGCATATGACTATCGTTCTTGATTTCAATTGTAACTCTGTCTCCTCTGCTTTTTATGGGAAAATCCCAGACATCTGTTAATAGTGCTGGCTTACCGACAATATTGGTTGAGCTTCCAAGAATACGACCTGTCATCGTATAGGTCTTGGCACTTCTATTCTCAGGTGTAACAACAGCCTGGAAATACCCTGTGTCAGTAAAATACAATTTCATCCTACGAAGTTGAAATCGTCCGTTTAGAATAGAGCTTTGGTCGCGCTCTCTCAGGTATTGCTTAGAGAACTCTACAGTCATTGTGTAGGGCATACCGAATGTCGCAGCGTTAGCCGAAAAGTTGCCTACGGCTGTCACCTGATTTAAGCCACCACTCGTGATATATGTGAGAGCTAGTTTCTTTCCAGCATTTGTACCGAAGGCGGCTGGAAGAATACCCTGCGCTGTGCTTCTGTGTTTATAGGGTAGTGTCCACGTTGTAAGACCTGTACCAGAAGAATAACTACCAGTGAGATTAACTCTGGCATTTAACATGATCGCATGACCTAAGGTCGCATCTGGTGCTTCTTGCATCAGAGGAACCTTCTCAATCAGTCTAACTCCATCTCGATCTGTGACGAGAAACAAATAGCCCTCGATTACAGCCATGCCTTTAATAGCAGTACAGTCAAAATCCCATCGTGACCACGCACTCTGCGCCTTTTCGTTACCATCGAAATAGACTGAATACGTGTAGACCTGATCATTGTCGGTTCCGTCGGCTACATCTGTGTAACAGAATAGTCTTCCTGTGGTTGGATCACCAGCCATCAGAGTGACATCAGATGGCACGTAGCCTTCTGCGTGTTTAGTCACATCTAGGGCTACATTCGTTAACGTATCGTCCTCTACGAAATACTCGTAGACAACAGTGTTATCGCCTGATGTCCCAGCAAAATAGATTTCATCACCCATAGGTACAGGTTTCGCATAGTTGGGCGTACTGTAATTGGTGGCTAGATCAATGGTTGCATTGCTTGGTGTAAGGAGACCAGTCGTTGATAATTCAAACTGTGCTCTATCGGCTGAAAGAAACAAGCTCTTACGGAAGGGTACTGCCCACCTCAGCAGGGTTACTTTCGTTGATGATGCCGCTACATCTATAGGATCAGTAGCAAGCACCTCAGTGGCCTTATCAGGCCAGAGGTCGAAGAAGTCTGCTGACTTGGAGAAAAATACGTTCTCATCTGCCAGTAACCCTAGGCGGTTACGAAAGAAGAACACATCGTTGATCTTGCGTCCTACAAATTGAGGGGCTGGGACTGTTGTTTCATCGCCAACAGGGCGTGTATCCCATGTGATCGGACCTACAGTCCATGTTGTATCAGCGTTTCTTACCAGCTTGTGAGGCATAGTCGTAGACGTGAAGCCATTCTGTAACCCTGGCTTAACTGTTTCTACCCAACTGGCTGTCTCATCATCATAGACAACATAAAAGTCATCGAGCGTACTGGCTCCATTCGTAACGGCATGAATACCAGTGGCTCCTGATGCTGCTAGATCTCCAAACGTATCAACGAAGGTTTTAACGGCTGGAATAACTGTGGCTCCATCCGAATGAGTACCAGCCGAGGTGCTGTTTTGTGCGCGAGTAACTCCTGTAAAGGTAGTGCTGGTCGTGCCAGTATAATGCATCACTTCATTGTTTATTTTTATAGCTCCAGCAGATGGAAATCCAGTAGTACTATCCACTGTAATCGTAGTGACAGTCGTATTATGAGATCCATTGGTTGTATCTGAAACTCCAGCATCTAAAGTGACTGTAGTGTTACGGTTAACGATGATCGTGTAGTCAGCTATAGTTACAAAGGCAAGATCAGTTCGAGGGTTACTCGTGGTTAAATAAGTGTCTACCGCACCACTATATGAATTAACTGTTTTAGCTACATTGTTAATCACATCATAAACTTGCAGGACACCTGCCGTATCGATGATTACAAGATATTGCTCCGTAGGGTCTCTATCTATCGGATGAACTGCAAGCTCTCCAGAGGACGCAAGACCAGATGTTGTTATTATATGCTGGCTGCAAGGCCGCTTCTCGAATCCCCCAGTTACTACGGAATGCAGAGTGTTCTCTGACTCCTGTACCTGAGAGGTTAAGCGGATGTTATGTGGTTGTCTGGATACGCCATTATAGAGAGCCTTAATCGGCTGCTCGATAAGTTTACCCATTAGGTTCCATATAGTTCATTGTTTTTACGTCGAGTTATCTTGTAGGCATAGTTATTATCATAGAGAACATTTGCGTCTTCTCGCTCTGCCTCGTCTTGGAGCAATGCACTGTACATCTCCATCTCTTTTCTTTTCGTAAAACCATCTAATGCGACTGAGGACATGACAGACTCTTGAAACTCTCTCGCAGCCTTCGCTGAGATATATCTCTGTAGGCTGTAGGTTAACTCAGCGTAGTCCTGCTCCATCACTATATCGACATATAGGAAGGACTCATTGTTATCCGTATCGGTAGTCCACGTTAACGATCTATTCTTTACGTCATATAGATACCCTCCTCTAGGAACCACGTTGATATATTTGTGTTCCTGGGTGGTATCTACGGTCAGTGTATTGTTTGGGAGAGGCATTTTATTATCTGCATCTCGGCTGATGGTATACTTTTTATCTCTGTTACAATGCCAACCGATAGATTGGACATCTTTATTGACTTGATTAAATATTCTTTCGGCTGTCTCTGCGTCTGCCAACCCACTTGTTAGAGAGGAGACTGGAGACTCACCTATTGCATCGAGCATCAAATTGACGGCTTCGAGCTTAGACATTGCTGCCATACTTCAATCTCCTATGATTAAAAAAAAGGGAACCCTGCGATAATCACAGAGTTCCCTAGGTTAGAAAGGATTAGCTTGTCTTAAATTCGACGGCTAATTCTGGTCGTAATGTGCCGCTACCCACAGCCATCTTAGCAACCATGAAGTCCTCTTGCCTTCGCACGTCCCTTTCGGTTTCCATTGCAATATCCTGCAACTTCAACGTACCAACAGCACCAGGACACCACATGATGCCTGTAGTTGTTGAGTAGTTAGCTCGGTACTTTGAGTAGATTGACGTATCACTGGTCTCATTCGCAGTGGGCATCAAGTTGGACCGAATGATTGTAACTCCATCTATTTGAATTACATCACCTGCTCCTGCTACGCCACCAGCTTGTTCACCATAGTCACGATTGAGAACAAGATATCCATGTGAGGAATCAACACCATACTTGATAGCATCGAATACCGCCGCATTGACTGCCAAGTAACGAGGCATATCAGGTGGGACATTCTTGTTAAACAACGCGACATTGGCTTCTCGGATGTGATCAATCCAAGACTTACCAGTTGTGCCAGCTATGGACGAATTGACCAACGCTGAGTCAGTGATGACATTCCCTGCTGGAAATGGGCCATCTGCACTAGTACGTGCCGCAAGGACGATCTGACGGAGAACATTACCATCAAAAGTTCTTGCAAGAGCACGACCTAATTCAGCCGAGAACTCAGATGTTACATCGAAGTGTGACATCTTCTCGTCTAAATCATAGATAGCCGTATGAGAAACCAGCAGTCCGTCAATCGTAATCGTGACCTCGGTTGTATCTATATCGTTACCAAGCATTTGTTGCCCAGCTTCCATATAGGCACTTGTGGCCTTCCACGTCTTAGCGAATTGGGCTGACTTCCCATGCTCTATGGTTCTGACGTTGTGTTTATCGAGAGTGATAACAGCTTCAGTGAATGCGGTTAATACCTCACCACCAAAAACTTTAAGGAATAGATTGCGATCATCACTAGTTGATTGACCATAACCAAACCTTGCTGGAGTAGAACTTACACCATATGCCATGATCTACCCCCTAACCAATTAGGCCAACGGCGGCGGCAGTTGCCAAATCACCATTGGTCGCATTGACTGTTGCGCTCGTGACTGGAATGTAAAATATCTTTACAGGCCCAGTGAACGCTACGGCATTCGCTGAGTTACTGGAGTTATAAACATTTCCGTTACTTCGAGCTATGTTGGAATTTGTGACCGATACAACGCCGACACCGACTTCCCATTGGGTTGCCCCAGCAGCATTATATCCAGATGCTGCATACCAAGCAGTATCAGCGTCTGCAATCGTTGCGGTAGTTTCGCGGTCTGTGAGTAATCCGCACCCTCCTAATGGCACTCCACCAGTTGGTAGAGTTGAGGAGTTTGCGTGTCCTGCTTGAACCGATTCACCAGCCCCAACGAAATCGTGTAAATGAGCCATAATAGGACTCCTTTCGTTTTATTAAGGTTAATGTAGGTTTAATTAAGACCACTCTCAGATTGGTTGTGAGCCTTGGCTCGGCCTCAGTTTGAGGGTCGTTATACCCTGATGGGTATTCTTAGAAGTTCGAGCGTCCTACGCGCATACGAACCTGATTCCTAAAAGATGGATCTGACTTGTATTTGGGATCTTTCATGGCCTCAATCATTTCAGCCGACGAAGTAAAACCGCTTCCGCTTGGAGCCGCATTTTGACCCTCCATGAGTTGAGGTCCTCCAGCATCCTGATCGGTGGATTCACCAGCCATCCCAGCAGCCACGCGAAGACTATCAATACCCATGCGCCAATTTGTCCCAGCCAATATATCATTATAATTCCCAATTTCTTCCTCCGTTAAGTTTTGTTGCGCCCACCCAAAAAGCTTCTCCATTGATTCCTGACCACCAGCATAGGTAATAGCTGTCTGCGTAGCCGCCTCGCTACCTGTAGCTAAAAGCTCCAGATAACTATCAATGACTTCTTTTGGGATACCAATACCTTGTAGCTTTTCGTAGTCTGCTGTCTCCAGAGTTCTGGTTGCTGTCAATTTCTCACTTAACTCATCCCAATTAACATCGCTGTCTTTTGGTTCTTCAGTGGGAGTATCAACCTTTGGTTCTTTTGCTTGTTGATCAATCCGATACTGAAGTTCTGTTGAGTGGTTCTGCCAGTTATATTCACCAGTCTCTTTATTATAGAATTTCTCATGTCCGTTCTCTGGCATTGGAGGTATTTCGGTAGGTGGTGCTTCAAATTTTTGTTCGCTGTTACCATCACCGAGACCCTGGTCAAAACGCTTAACCATCGCTTCATCGTATTCTGGTGTTCCTTTTTCGGGGAGTTGTTCGATTGCTTCTTCAGCCATCTAAGTTTCCTTGTTCTATTACAGAATTGACAACCTCTGGTCCCATCTGTTGGGCCATTTCAGCCATTTGCCGTTGTTGTCTGATTTGATTGGCTTCCTCTTCGCTTCGGATAACTTGAGGAAGACCAAGCCCATTAAAGGCGCGAGTCAAAAGCTCTGGCATTTTTACATAATCAAGAACTTCTGGTCCTAATAGTTGCACCATCTGGGCTGCTGCACTGACACGGTGAACATCTTGCTCACGTCCAAGTGCCTCCAGTCCTGTTGTAATTTGAGGTTCAATAAGATCACCATCGAATGGTGGAAGAGAGCCTTGTTCAACCATTTGAACAATGAGACGCTCAAGTCTTGCTCGTTGCATCTCCTGACTCATAGTGGAATACACGCCACCCAGTTGCTGTTCGATTTCTTGTGCGAGAATTCTCGTTTCGGTAGCGGTCACTCT
>Ga0208919_1000865_pt1 | contig 18616 bp, 21 predicted proteins | sample 4_EtaG_FD_184076 | JGI IMG/M metagenome (GOLD analysis project Ga0208919, IMG submission 184076) | Marine viral communities from the Subarctic Pacific Ocean - 4_ETSP_OMZ_AT15127 metaG (SPAdes) (version 3) | ecosystem: Environmental > Aquatic > Marine > Oceanic | place: Pacific Ocean | collected...
CTTCTTGGGGGGGTGTGGGCTTTTTGGGGGGGTGTGGGGTTGTGGAAATAGGTTATCCACTCTTTTGTGGATAACTCGATCTGACATCCGCGATAGCGGATGTTTGAGGGCGCGAAGCGACCGAAGATTTTTTTTGCCTTCGGTCGCCTCTCCTTCTATATATCCAATAGCCAATTCGCCGCCTTCTCGGCGGTTGTTTCTTTTGGCTTTTCGGCTTTGGGGGTTTTTTCCCCTCCTAAAGCCTTCTTAACTAATGATCTCTTAAGGCTATTATTGCCTTTCGCGAGTTCAGTACTGGCTTTGGCTGATAATAGAGCAAGCACTTCGCCCCAACTAAAATCCCTTGCCCCTTTATTACTCATCTTCTTTTCCTTTCATGTTAATCAAGTAAACTATGCCGCCGCCTACTAATAGTGGTATGATGAACTGGGCTTGGTCTATTATAAAAATAGCTAAGCCCAATATGGACATAATTCTAAAAAAACTTACCATCTTATAACTCCTTTTTAAAGGCGGTCAACCTTTTTCCAGTTGGCCGCCTTTTTGAGGTTAGTGGATAAAGCGCTGGTGTGCCTTGTGCGTTTCGTATTCTTCGACCAATTCTGAATACTCCACGTCACAGGAAAAGGCGTTTGAATCTGGTATTTCAACAAACCCGATCTTATATAGACTCGGGTCATACTCTTCAAATAATTGGTCTATCATCCTTTTATATGACCAATTATATCTCTTTAAATCGACAGTCTCGTTTTCTCCTATTAGGCATAGGGACCAAGCCGGTGTATATCCCGCTCGGTTATGCTCTTCTTTTACTACTTGAAAAGCATTTAATGTTTGTGTATAGGTATCTATCCTAACAGTTGATAGGATAGTGTCTAAGTCTCTTGGTCTTTGATTGAACATAGCCCAAAAGCCGCCGTCAGCTTTTGGATCTTTGCATACGGTAACAAATGCCGACATCCTGTTGTCGGGGTAACGGTTCTTTAATTCTTCGGTTTTTTCAAGATAATCAGGTTGTTCGGTTTTCGCGTTGTGGCTTCCTTGTTCTTCATGGGGGTAAGGCGGAGAGCTGTCTTGATCTTGGTCGAGGTATTCGGGTTGATCAGGGTACTTGTCATGCTCTTTCATTTGCTTAATAAGTTCTTTTCTCCCTTGCATTGCTAAGTCCCATACTTTCCGGAGCATTCTTTTTGCGTCTGCCTCAGCATATTTAATACTGCTGTGCTGACATATTCCTCTTTTAGAAAGGGTCTTTTTCTGCGGGTGCCAAACTATCTTCTCCCATTTCTTTAACTGTACTGGATTGGTGCAGTACGAGAGATTTTCTTCGTAATTTTGTGTTTTTGGATCTACGTCCGGTAGTTCAGACGTAGACCATAAACCATCCTTGTGGCGTGGATCTGCCACAAGCGGGAAGCTCTTACAATCTTCCGCTTTTGGAAGATTGGGCATACTTGGCGTTGGTGGTTGCCAAGTGATAGACTTGGGGGTCAAGTCTTCTAAATCCAGTAAAGGGAGTAACTCCGCTTCATACTCTTCAAGCTCCTTCTCCAAAAGGGCTTCCTCTTGGACTTTCTTCATGTTGTTTATTTCATACTGCCAGAACTTTAACATTGCTTTTCTCCTGAACCTTTTTCAGGTTCATTGAGGTTTAACTACGTTACTGCGTGTCTATATAATATAATACAATACTTGACAAAGTAAAGAAAATATTTACAAGGATTTACAAGACTATTAATAACAGTATGTTATGAAGTGTCTTTTAATAGTGTATATAATCTACTAAGGGATTTTATATGCACTATTAAGTGTATTTTTTTGGGGTGTGGGCTTTTTGGGGGTGTGGGGTTGGGTTGGGATCGCGGAGCGATGAACAACCTCCTTTCTTGCTCGCAACCCGTTTTGGTTAATACTGACGGTAGAAATAGGGCTATAAGCTCAATTTCTACCGTCAGACAGCTTTTTCTCCTATAAATCGCTTTTTTGAGCTTATGGCCCTACATTTAATATGAATAGGTTACTTCCCGTGTGTCTGTAAAAAGGCACTTTGAGTTGGACCGCCTTTAATCTTGACTTCATTCTCACCCACGATCCTTATTTCGTCGTAGGTGTCTTCATGGGCGGAGAATCTTTTTTGCCTATACTGCAGAGGTTGAGGTTGTTCTTTTACCTCAATCTCTGCAAAGGTAACTAAGGGTTTGCAGTAGTCCTGATCTATCCGATCAAGACCTTCCCTACAATCCTCATGCGAGTTCCCGCAGGACTCGCATGTATACTTTCTGCTTTTAGTTTGGTGGTATAATATCTCGAAGCCTTTGTTCCCGTCAACTTCTACGGGAACGAAAACAGTGGTATACTTGTGGTACCCACGGAAGTGGATTCCGTAAGTCCCATACTGCTCAAACATCTCAGGTTCATACTGCATGCAAATCATGGTGCCGGTGGGGAAGCAGTTCCCCTCCTCACTTCCCCTGATATCATACACGCCCGTATGAAGGTGTGTATGATCTAATTTGCTTATGGTTTTTAAGTTTGCCATGACCTCTATCTCCTAGAGTTAGTGGTGAATTTAAATAAATTTGAAAGGGATTTTTCTCCTAGTAATAGGACGGATGCTTCCTGTTATTGTTTTGAATCGGGTGTGGCGGTGGGGAACTAACCTCTTTGGTGGTGGGGGGTGGTTAGGGAACGTAGTGACCGACTCGGTGCCATGAGAGGCACCAAGGGTTGTGGGTTTTTTGCTTCTTTTTTTGGTGGATAAAAAAAGAACAGCAAGGGAAGGGAGTGGGGACGGGAAGCTTGCGAAGCACTACTTTGGTATATATATTGATGGGAAGATAAGGGTACGTACGAAGGTTATAAAGGGGATCAAGCGATGGCAGTGATAAGCAAGAAGGTTATAGAAGATGCGCTCGTTGAGTATTACCAAACACCAAAGGAGATGCGTGGAGATGTGCAGACCCTGGATGATCTGGCAGGGGTGCTTGAGGTGCCGCTTTCAACTGTGCAGAGGGTCTTGGGAAGCAGACCGGATCTACCTTATAGGTGTCTCATCGGGGTGGTTACGAATTGGTTGGATCTAGCTCCATACGCTAAAGATACGCTACAAAAAGGTATGGCGGCAGGGAGCGTTAGAGCTACTGAGGTGTGGGCCGACTTCGTAAGGAAAACACTCAGTGATATGGCGGCGTTAAGTGTTACTGCTGGGAACAACCGAGGAAGCATTGAAGATGCTCTAGAGGAGATTACTGTTGATGCTGGGCAGTTGCTGGAGCTAACGCGAGGCTTGGGGGATGAGGATGTGGTCGGAGAAGAGAGTGAGGAGGCTATTACCGCAGAAATGGAGGAAAAGGCGAAGGGAAGGGCGTATGCTGCCGTCGAGTTAGATCCGAAGCTCATGGCGGCTAAGGAAGCGTTGCGGGATAGGAAGATCAGCATGCGGAGGATGGTGCCGGTGGATGTACCGGAAGATGCCGAAGGATAGAGGGGGGAAAGCCGTGGGGCAGGGTGGGGAAGGGTGGTTGGGAGCTGCCGTGTCTACAACTGTCCGAGTACTGGATCATACCCCCCGGTAGGGGTCGATCCCCCCCGGAGTACTAGAGGGGGGGATATATATACTTACTCAGATGTAGAATCCTCAAAACCTTGAGCATGGTCATTAAGCATAATGCTCATTTGCCTTAGTCCTACGGCATCCATTGCTCTACTGTCGAGTATTTTTATCAGTCGTTTCTTGCCGCTCTCTGGTAGCATACTGGTCTTGATTTTTTCTCTCACGGATGATTTTGTCGGTCTAGATTGGTAAGAGTGGTTAAGAGAGGGTGATGAAGTTGGGTTATTACTCATTACCTATGTTTGCCTTTTCTATACAACATTTAAGATAGATTGACCAAATGGTCAGGCAGCTTGGCCTCACTTTTGGGCATAGCTTCGCTATGGTACATATCAGTGATGTTTTCTGATATAGTGTTTTGGGGTATGCGTTATTGCGAAAGGTCTTGCCCTGCCATGATGACCCCTTCCGTATACAGCCAATAACTACAGACCACCCACTAGGGCGGTAGCACATATGTGCATCTTCAGGTTAGGTAAGATTCAGTTGCAGCACCGTCTGTCTCCCGACTGTCGGCAGAATCTTACTATCCGTTTTTTAAGACTCACGGAATCGGAGCGGGGGCCATTGATCCCCGACACTTTACTTGGTGCCTATCAAGTCACACCCTTATAGGGCGTTATCCAATGGGGTTAAGCTGTGGGTTGATGTCTCTTTGTCTTCTACGATATAGAAGGTATCTATGTCCATGTTGCTTATATGGTGTAGTAGATATTTATCAAGAGGCATCTTGTTAGCAATTAGCGGTTCGGTGCAAGGGTGACAGAAGAGATGATCTTTTTTATAAGTTTTCTCTTCTATCATCTAATTGCTTTCTTATATTACTTAAGAGGAGTTGTGTTTCTGTGATGTATTGGCCCATTGAGGAGTCTGGCCAATACGTTGTGCAGCAATGCTCAATAAGCAGGTTATTGCTTGTGTTTAGTTGCTCAGTGGCTATTGCTAGTAAGTGTTCCATTTCCCAACATGCAGCATTGAGGATAGGCTGTATTGTTGAGATCTCTTCTGCTGAAAACCCTTCTGTTTTCAGATGCCATAAAGAGCGTCTGTAATCAGACCAAGGCTTCAGCGTTTCCATACCTATAATATACGAAGGGCAAGAATATAGGTCAAGAAAAAATGCGACTAAAGAGTGCCTTATATAAGGATTTTTGCTATATTGGAGAAGCAGCCGCCCTTGTTGGAGTAAGTACAAATACACTGGCTCGATGGGAAGAGCGGGGTTATATTAGGGGTATGCGCGATGCCAGCAACAAGAGGCTATACTATAAACCGCTTCTAAAAGAGTTATACTATTACTGTTATGGGAAGGGAATGCCAGGACGCAGAGTAGGAACAGGAGAGTATATAGGGGAGTATAATGAAAAAAAAAGATAAGACATTTTCACTAGAGCCGATAGCTAAGGTTGCTAAGGAGCTACAAGAAAACCCCTGGAAGGGGCCTATCCTCATGGAGAAGGCTCCCGAAGCGATGACCTCAGTGCTGGCTTTAGCCAAATCTCCCTTTTTTCGCTTTACCCCCTTTGGCTCCAGGGCCAATCCGAAAGAGGGGGCGCAGCGTGGGGCATTGTCTAGTCCTCATCGTAATAAATGGTTGGTGACAGGCAATAGGGCAGGGAAAACGCTGAGTACGCTATATGAGGATCTTTGCGATTGCCTTCGCCTCGACCCTATCTCAAAGGGGCCATCGGATCGCTTTCCAGCAGATAGGCCAGTTGAGATGTGGGTTGTCTCGGATACTGAAGAGACAAGCGTCGATATTATCCAAAAGACATTAGTCCATGACCTGCTGGGGACGGATGAGAGCGGCTTCATGTGGAACTTTGTTGACGATAGCTCTAAATACACAGAAAAGAGTGGTTTTTCTGAGAATATAGTGACATTTACTAATGGCTCGTCCATCCGCTTCAAATATTCAACCCAAAAACGTAAAACCTTCCAAGGAGTGAGCCTAAGTAAGGTGCATATTGATGAAGTGCAGCCTATTGACATATGTAAAGAGGCTTTTGCGCGTGTTGTTGACCAGAATGGGTATATCTTGGGGTCTATGACTCCCATCTATGAGCGCAACAAAGGGATTCCTTGGATCTATGAAGATCTGTATCTACAAAGAGAAGAGAAGGGCATAGAGTTCCACAACTGGACACTTTTAGATAACCCCTTCATTGACGAAGCTGCTAAACAGCGACTCTTACGAGAGTGGGATGAAGACGAGATAGATGCGCGGGTCTATGGGATGTTTGTTCCACTGGGGGTGAAGTTAGCCCTGCCCACACAAGTGATGCGAAAAGTTAAGTCCGGTTGTCAGCCCCCATCAAGCTTAGGGGACTTAACGATTGGGGCTGACGGGAAGGTGTCTTACGTAACTAAAGGAGCCGCATGATGGATGATATCTTTGACAAGATTGAAATGCTGCCTGTTTGGGAGCCAGATAACTGGCCCAAGGATCGCTGGCCGAACTTTGCTCTCAGAGAGATGAACTGCCAGGAGACAGGAATCTGTCGCATGAACCCTGAGACAATGGATAGGTTGCAGCAGCTTAGGTATAAGATTGGTCGGCCTATCAACTTAACGTCTGCCTATCGGGATATTTCCCACAGCATAGAAGTTAAGAAAAAATCCCCCGGATCACATGCCCAGGGCAGGGCAGTGGATATAGGGTGCGCCCTAGCGGATGCTTATGATATTCTGGCGATAGCTCTGAGCATAGGGTGGACTGGTATTGGAGTGGCCCAATCGGGAACAAAACGCTTTATCCACCTAGACGACTTGGATATTACGCCAAACCTATCAGGGAAGATAACGCGCCCGACCGTGTGGAGCTATTAGCTTGCCTGACTATGATATGCGCGTATGGGAGGAGCCGATAGCAGGAGAGGTCTATGTTATTGGGGGCGATCCAGCTGAAGGGTTATCACATGGAGATGATTCCGTCTTTCAGGTGATTAACTGCAACAGCGGAGATCAGGCATGTGAAGTGCAGGGGAAGCTCGATGGTGTGACCTTTGGTGAGGTCGGCTATATGCTGGGAAACTGGTATAATGAGGCAATGATCGCCATAGAAAACAATAAAGACCTCACTTCCCTAAACCTGCTAGGCCCTGCTCAGTTGGGCTATCCAAATCTGTACTATGAGGCAAAGGAGGCAGGAAGAGCTTGGCGTGACCAAACGTCTAAGCTGGGATGGAACACCAACCTCCGCACCCGCCCGATGATGGTTACGAGGGGTCGGGATATGCTATCGGATGGATCAGTGAAGATATTCTCCTCTAAGCTTGCTTCACAGTGGGAGACTTTTGCTTTAGAGAATAGTAAATATCAGGCGATTGCTGGAGCGCATGATGATTTAGTCATGGCCTATCTGATAGCTTTGGAGATGATGGCCATACAGCTTGTGCGTAGGGAGGTAATGACAGATGGGTTGAATCCCTTCCTTGATGGAAAAGAGCAGTTAGATGATTACGATACACTGTGGAAAGATGAACGAAGTCTTGTACAGCGACATATTGATCTTACAAGAGCTAAGATTGCTTCCGTAACCTCAGCCGAAGGAGATGGATTAGTATGATGCAGTCTATATTATTGTATCTGTTTGTGTTAGTGCAAAGTGTAGTAATATTAGCCTTGCTGCGGCAGCTAAACAGGGAACGAGATGAACGAAAAGAGATGATGGAACGCTTTAGGGAGTTAGCTATCTCGGTGCGGCAAGTGCATCTTGCTGGCGAGATTGGCCCCAATGAAGCATGGAAGCATTTTGAAAACCAATTTGGCTCTACCACTGAACAGATGGAAGGTGCTATAGCCGATCCACTAGGAGAACACTGATGAATCGAGAATTAATGGGAACAGGAAATGGGCATATGCACGGGGTTGCTCCTCCAGATTTTGATTCCTCACATCCAGGTGTAAACATCGGCACGCCTCCTGTTTCTGCGCCAGTCCCAGTTGACGATGCCGACGATGCCGACGATGCCGACGATGTTATAACCGAACCAGAAGCTCCCGTAATGCAAACCCCTCAAGTAAAGGACTTAGCAGAAAACAGCCTTTTGGAATCCTTGGTGGATTCTTTGTCTATATTAAATATAGGAATATCAGCGGCTGTCCCGCGTGGAAAAGCCATTATGCTGCCCTCTAAGATCGTCCTAGTCTCTCCTGCTGACTTTCAAGATCAGATAAATAAGCTAAACTCAGTTCTTAAGGGTATGGTGAAGAAGAAAGATGCGATTTTAGGAAAAAAAGACTTATCTAATGACTTTTGGTACCTGTCTATGCAAAATACCTATAATATGGTGGTGGATGGCCTTGACAAAGAGTAAGTTTAGACTTATATGTATTGCATTGTGCTATTGATGCACTCGTAAAAAAGGATAGTATTGTGGAAGAACCAAAGGGAACGGCTGTCCAGCAGGTGACAAAAGCACCCTCAAAGGAAGAAGACATAGTCTCCCTTGTTGATGATGCCTGGGCGTATCTTAAAAACACTCGCAGTGCGTTTGATCAGGAAGTAAAAGAGCATATCCACTTTCTTTTGGGTGATCAGTGGGTGCGCTATATGACAAATGCACACCGCTACACTAAACATCGAGCTAATGACTGGACACCAACGCCAGTAACGAATTATCTAGTTAAGCATTACGATAGATTGGTTGATCTGTTTACCAGTGGGGATATTTTAGAGCATGTTGATGCGTCAACTCAAGATCAGTCAGATATTGAGGCATCTATGGCCGCCCAGCGTGCGCTACATGCGGAATCTCGTCGATTGAACTATGAGACAGACCTTCTTATTCCTGGGGCCGGGTGGTTAATATTAACCGGAAATGCAGTCCTTTTTCACGATTGGGATGCTAAAGCGGGGAAGAAGCATAAAATACCCAAGAAATCGCTAAATGAATACCCAGTGATGGAGATGAGGGCGATATGCATGGACTGTGGATGGGAGGACGCTATTGAGTCAGCAAGAGAGCGTTGCGCTCAGTGTGGTGGCGTTATGGCCCAAAGGGAAAAGCAAGCATATGGAGCCGATGGGTTACCCATTGTCGATATGCGCGAAGAAGATGTCCGAGATGAAGAGGGGAATAGGAAATATCATACTTTTCGATCTGGCGAACTTATTGAAGGGGCGGTAAACCTGTTAAACTGGTATCCGCAGCCAGCAAAAGACTTCAAGCACTCAAGATACGTAGTTGAAATAGATCCTTGGGATTTAGATAAAGTAAAAGATGTTTTTGGCTCCAAAGCTAAGGATATTGCCGCAGAAAGCCTTGAGCTGGATGAATTTAAGGGTGTTAATGACAAGGCAGATCAGTTTCAGGCGACATCAAATAATCCTCGCCCTAAAGATATGGTAAACCTTAAGTTTTTTAGACATATCGCTGATCGTCGATGGAAAGATGGGGCATTCTACCTTATTGCGGGAAATAAAGTGCTACATAAGGGAGATCTGCAATGCACAGATGGACAGCTTCCCTATACGCACGCGAAATATCGCGCAATACCCGGGTCTTTCTGGGGAGCCGGGCCGTTTAGTGACATGCTTTCGTCCCAGAAGAGGCTAAACTCAGTAGATTCCCATATTATTCAAAATCGCAAACAGATGATTAACAACCAATGGCTTGTCCCTGAAGGCAGTGGCATAAGCCAGGTAACGGGGCAGTCCGGTCTTATTGTGCGCTATTCGCCACATACGACAGGAGGTTTTAAGCCGGAGCGATTACAGGGAGTGCCGCTTCCTAATCAAGTATTGGATGAAAGGGCTATGTCCATATCCGATATGGATGAAACAGGGGGAGGTAAGGATGTGCTAATGGGCGATATTCCTCCTGGCCCTGAAACGGGAGCAGCAATAGAAGCACTGCAAGAACAGGCTTTTAGGCGTTTTGGCCCTGCTGTAAAAAACTGGCGCGGAGCGTTGGCAGAGCATGGCAAGGGTAAGCTCTTGGTAATAAAAAATAAGTGGAAAGAGACACGGTTGGTGCGGGTCTTGGGAGAAAATAAAGAAACAGAGTCATTCTTCTATAAAGGAGCTGACTTTGTCCATGCTGAAGATATGTTTGTTCGGGTGGGGGTTGGGATGGATGCTTCACAGACTGCGCGAAGGCAGAAGATTATGCAAGCTGCTCAAGCCGGGCTATTGGGGGATGTTAGCCAAGCTAGTGTCAGGGGGAAAATATTAGAGCAAATGGGCATAGAAGGCTTTGAGTCTGAGTATATCAATGATGCCAAGAAGGCGCGTAGGGTCTTAAATGCCATACGCACAAATATGGATATTCCCAAACTACTACCAACAGACAATCATATTGTTCAATTTGAAGTGTTGAAGGAGTTTACTTTGACTTCGGATTTCGAGCAGATGGATGAATCCTTACAGGAAATTATCTTAAATAGAGCAATGGAACATAAGAAAGTAATGCAAGAAGAGCAGCAACGAATCATGCAAGCTGCTCAAGCCACCAAAGGAGCTGGAGATGCCGCTGCACAGGCGGTGAAGCAATCTGGCGCAATGGGTGGTTCACCTGACATTCAAGCATAGGAGAATGGAATAATGGCTATTGATGAAGAACTGGACACGCAACAACCCGAGGGTGCCCCTGCGGAAGAGCCGGTAGCAATGCCAGAAACAATAGATGATGCAACTTTATCTGAGCTGTTTGGATCTGGTGATCCAAGCCCACAGCCAGAAGCTCAAGGTCAAGAACAACCTGAATCGAGTCCCACTGAGGTGGAATCGAGCAATAGCAGAGTTAATGAGCTGGAGCAAAAAGTTGCCACACTATCAGGCATGTTAAACAATAACATGCAACAACAACAACAGCAGCAGCAGCAGCGTCAGCAACCGGCACCACAACAAGGAAGCCCAGAGGAGGCGATGGTAAAACATCTTATCTCAAAAAATCCTAGTCTTGATCCAGAAGCTACTTTAGCTGCGGTGAATATGATTAATGAAGTAAATCGCGCTACGTTAGCTCCGATTGTTCAGCGACAACAGCAAACGGAAAAGGCCATTACTCAACAGGCCCAGGAGCAGATTATGACAGATTGGAACGCTCAACTGGACAGCCTGATGGACAATGCCAATGTCCCCGAAGGATGGGAACGCGATGCTATGAGAGATCGTATTACTGTTCAAGGAGCGGCAGCGCAAAATCAGGGCCGAAAGATGACGAAGGAAGCGGCTGCACAACTTTTTAGAAACCTTAACAATGAAAGGCTTTCCTCCACACACGCAAAACAGCAAGCGTATCAAAATGAAAAATCCGAAGATACAAGTCGGGCTGCTCCTGTGCAAACAGGAACGGCATCTGGGACAGCAGCCGAAACCTATAGGCAACGGTTGAACGACCCAGCAGATAAAAAGATGAAGATTGGTGGAGAGGATTTTGATACGGTGATAAAATCATATCTGAATAGTGCGTTGGGGTAAGCATAAGAAAAAAATATTATGGCTCAAGATCTAACTAATTTTGATAAGGCACTAAAGGAGTTTTATCTTCCTTCTGTGCTTTCAACCATTCGTACCAAGCGTGTCCTTCAAGAACATATTGATCGTGATACGACTAAAACGTCAGTATCTGGCCGAGAGGCCGTTGTTCCTGTAAACATTCGCGGATCACAGGCAATGGGGGCGCGGTCTGATGCAAACTGGAACACATCAGTATCGGCTACAGGGACAAACGCATTAACTACGGCTAATGAGCTTCCCACACCACAGCAGCAAACGTATGTGTCAAGCACGATTAAATATGCGTTTAACTACGCAACAATACGCTTTAGTCACCCAACCATAAAGGCTAGTCGTAACGATCAGGGATCGTTTTTGCGCGTTGCCGCTTCTGAAATGGCAGGGATTGAGCGCGATTGGAAAAATGATAAAAATCGTCAGCTTTTTGGCACTGGCTTTGGTGTTTTGGGACAAAAAGATGCTACGGATATTAATGGCTCGGGTGTGGTGACGCTGTGGCCTGGTCATCAGTTGAAAGTCGGTATGTTTGTTGACATTCACAAAGGAGTTGTAAGTCATGTTTTCATGGGTGCAGCGAATACTGGTACACTGCTGTACTCAGGTGCCTATGTTTCGGCAGTTAGTGGCAATAACGTCACTCTACTGCAAGGCAACAAGACAACCGTGCTTGCTTCGCCTTTGACAGATAGTGACAACGCCGATGCTGATTATGCTTGTTTTACCCGTCATGGTGCTGCCTCTTTAGCTGATAACGAAGGCACTAGTGTTGGCTATGAGATGATGGGCCTTTTGGGTATTGTCAGTGATGGTGTTGCGGTTGAAGGTGTCCCTATTTCTGACACTTTTCAAGGCATTAGCAGAAGTGCTAATCCAGAGTGGCAAGCGCAAACCATTCTCCAGAATGCAACTAATACGACAGAGCTGATGGATGCCGCCAGGTCTAAAGCCGATGAAACGGCAGATGCAGATACCGACTTAGCGGTTTGCGGTTACAGCACTTGGAGAAAAATAGGGCAGTTGATGACAGCTCAGCGTCGATACTCGGATACCATGAAGCTTAAGGGTGGATTTACTGCTCTTAACTGGGGTGGTATTCCTATTGTCGCAGATCGAGATTGTCCCCAGCTTATCCACAATACCCCAGCTAATCAGGATGTTATGTTTTGGTTAGATACTTCAACCATAAAGCAATATCAACTAGCTGATTTGGCTTTTGATGATGAGGATGGAAACGTATTGCATCGCAGACAGGATATTCCTGTGTATGATGCTACCTTGTTTGAATATAGCAATCTTGGCTGTACTGATCCTGCTAAAAATACCGTCGTTTACGGTTGCGGTTAAACACAACATACTACAGGGGAATTATTCCCCTGTAGTATTTATCTAAAGGATGAACTATGTATATAGCAGATTGGGGTTTTGTTAAGGCGTTGAAAACGTATGATTCCACCCTGAATGTGCGATGGGAAGATAGGGTAAAGCGGTGGAATATTATAAGGAAAACGCCCAATCCAACCAATCTATATGATGTAGATATGGTCATTATGACCGTAGAAAATGACGATAGAAGCTACCGGCCTTTAGATCAGAGAACCTTATTTCATCTAAGAAAAATGGATACTCACACAAGGGGACATGATACAATCTTGGATGAGATTGAAGAAGAATATACCGAGCTTGAAAAAAGCCATGAAAAAGAACGATACGACGAGATATATGACATACTACAAGATACAACGCCTAAGTCGGGGTATGAAGATCCCAACGTAGGGGCGATTAATGTCCCCAAAGAAGATATTTCCAAGGACTTGTACAATAAGATAGAATCAGCCGAAAGGTTTGAACCAGAAAGCACAATGAGATGACACCTTTTCAGATCCGCGATGCTATAAAATCTCACCTAGACGCATGGGATGGGTTTTGGACGGAAGAAGAGATATGGCGACATATGCACAATACGCAGCAAAATCTTGTGCGGAAAATAAGTCAGACAGATCCTTCTTTTTTTGTAGCGACAGCAGACATAACAATAACAAGCGGAACAGATCTTTATGCCCTGCCTAATAATGCAAGACTGGGGTCTTTGATAATACAAACAGAAGATAGAACGAATAGTAATAGTGGTGAGTTGGGACACGCTAAATTGAGGGAGTATTTTAGGAGCAAGGGAATAACCTCAAATGCAGAGCAAGCAGAATGGGCCTTGCAAGGGCGTAATCTGCGCATGTTGCCAGCTCAAAGTGGGGTAGGTTCTATACGAGTATGGTATGTCCCAACATATGGAAATATGATACAAGGGAAGGTGATTAGCGCAACATCAACAACCGTAGTCGGGTTTGAATCACCAAATTGGACTAACAACTTTGGATGGGTAGACCCCAGGGATGACTATTATAATGATATGGAGATCTTTATTGTCTCTGGGCCGGGCGAGGGGCAGCTTTTTAAAATATCAGACTATTCGGTATCGGATAGCGTGCCTACATTTACCATTGATGGAACATTTAGCCCCCTTCCTACAGCGGAATCTGAATTTGCTGTTATGTCTCCTGTCCCAGAAGATCACCATGATGTGATTGCTGCTGGTGGGGCCTTAGCTGGAACGGCTAAAAACAGGAATAGGCAAGATGAGCTTAGGTTTTTATACTATGGGCATCCGGGAAGTCCCGGTCTTTATCACGACATGCTATCATGGGTATCTGAACGCGTAGAAGCGGAGATAGATACCGTTCAACCGATTGATTTGGGGTTGTTTTGATTGAAAAAGATGGTCGAATAACGTGGGATGATCAGAGCTTATATGAGGGTATTCGTCAAGATTTAGGGCCAGGGCAGGTTCGTTCTCGTATGGTGAGGAACCTTCATCATGGTCGCATGGGAGCATTAACAAAAGATCGTGGCATTAGGCCATTATCAGCAAACAGTCCCTATGTTATTCCTACACTAGGAAGCGATTCCACAAAAGATGTCTTAGTGGGGTATGATGCTCAATTTACCGATGCACAATTTATTGTAGGGATACAAGAAACAAGCAGTAATCCCGTATTATATAAATATGTTCCTACCAACTATGGATCTCTCGGTGAGGGAACCTGGGACGCTAAGACCGTAACAATAACAAACAGCACAATGGATGTGAAGCCTTTTATTACAATGTTTGCGAATAGGCTTTTCATAGCAGACGGAACAGCATTACAAAGCTCTTCTTCTAACCTGTCTTTTTCCACATATGGAGATAGCAGCTATGCTAATCCGTCTAAGTTTGGATGTGTTTATAATAGTCGATTGATCCTATCTGGGAATGCCACATATCCCTATTCCTTCTTCCCTTCTGAGCCAAGAGAAGCGAATACGACAAATTGGGATGGGGCATTGGCGATGAATGTAACAGATGCTGGAAATGAAAAGATAACCTGTGTAGGGACTTGTGGATCTTGGCTTATTGTCGCAGGTAGAAATTGGATGAAGTCCTATTTTCTTGGCGATGCAAGCCCTACGGACTGGGAAGTAGAAGACCTTTCTAGGACGGTTGGGATTGTCCATTGGTCATCTTTCAAAGAGGTAATATATAGGGGTCAGTCTTTTAGCTTTTTTTGGTCTGAAGATGGCCCTTGCTGTGTTTATCAATCAGGCAATGCGGCACCTCGCTTGGTTTCCTTATACGAACCAATACAGTATGCTGTGCGGAATGCAACAGTGGATGAGATGCCAGGATTATCAGTAGATAACTTTAATAAAGTGGTTACTGCGTGGGTGCCTGAGTTGAATGAGGTTCGTTTCTCTGTTATGTCTACAGATTCTGCTAAAAATACAATAAACAGAAATGACCTTATTCTTTGTCTTCGTTTTGACTCACTGCTTTACTACATCAATGGAGATAGTCCCTTGATGTGGAGATTAAGAGATAATGAGTATAATATCCAGACGGATTCCTATAAAAGCGGCCTTCCTTGCTCTACGATATTTAATGCTAAGGTAGATCCAGTTAGTGGATTACCTTCGGCAACAGGCCAAGATAGGTGCTTTTGTGCTTCAAATTCAGTTGTTTATGAGATGGACGCTCCCTTCACTTATATGGATCATATATTAGGAGGCGGGAGTGGAATACCTATCCCATTTTCACTTGTCCGTGATGGTTACGATGGGAGTGATGACGATGGAAGACCTGGTCAATATGACAATAAAACTATCCGGCATCGGACAAAATCTATACAAGGCGCATATCTATCCACTAACCAGCCTGGAGATTACAGGATTCAGGTGTTTGTTCGTTCAGATGGAGCAGGAATAAGAAACGCTACGAATAGAGAGGTAGATATTAGTAGTGGGGTAGGGACTTGGTTTGACGGTGGGATGTGGGGAGATGGTGGAAAATGGCAAGGGCAGGGGTCATTTGCCCAACGAAAAGGGGGTCTTGGAGTGATAGGAAAGACCTTTGAGATGGAATTATCAGATAATGGATCAATAGACGCAGAAGTCCAATTAGCATCTTTTTCTATGGTGGGATATTTAGAGGATCGTATATAATGGCGAATCTTACGCTGACATTAGATGGCGCAAACAATAAGGCACACGACTGGCTGCATGTTCAAACGCCCCTAACAGAAATACAGACATGGGCAAATGAAACTAAGTTTGACTACGATAATATCAGTTCAAAAGGAATCTACACTAGTCAAGTTAAGACACAAAATGTTGCAATGGGTTCTCGTTTGCGCGTTTGGAATAACACCAGTGGTACGATTGAGGCAGGAGATTTAGTTTATTTTTCTGGAACTTTTACGTCAGATGAAAATGCCCTTCCAACAGTAGCAAAGGCTGTTGCCCACGCTACAGCAAGTAGTGCTTTTCCGGCACAGGGGATAATGGTAGCCCCAGGAGCAACTGGTGGAGATCCTGGATCCGAAGGCACAGTATTGTTGGCCTATGAACAGTCAGGCGAGAATACTTCTGGTGGAAATATAGGAGATCCGGTATATCTAGATACTACGGCAGGAGGGTGGACAAGAGTCCGTCCCACGGGCGTTAGTTCGGTTCAGTGTGTAGGGTCTATTACCAACGTTGATGCCAGTACTGGACGTATATTTTTTAATTTCTCGCCCACAGAGCGAAATGCTGGAAATCTTGATGATATTGATATTACCCAGGTTGGGACTATCGGAACTGGAGTATGGGAGGGGACAAAAGTAGCTTCGGCATACCTCGACGATCAGACTGCACATTTGGACGAAACGCAGACATTTTCTGGAGCTAAGACGTTTAGTGCTGCGGCTACGTTAGCCACTGGTTCGACCATTGGCACCCTAACCCTTGCCGATGGATCAATAACCGACTCTTCTGGTGCCATTACATTCGTTAATGAAAATCTGGTAACTACAGGTACGTTAGCGGCAGGGGTAGCTACATTAGCTACTGGTTCTACGATAGGTAACTTGACTCTTGCTGATGGTTCTATAACGGATTCATCTGGCTCGATCACTTTCGTTAACGAAAATCTGGCAACTACTGGAACACTATCAGCAGGGGTTGCTACGTTAGCTACTGGATCTACAATAGGCAACCTGACCTTTGCGAACGGCTCAATAACCGACTCGTCAGGTTCGATTTCGATGGGTGATGAAAATCTTAGCACCACAGGTACACTATCAGCAGGTGCTACAACGATAGGCGGCACGTTAGATTTTAATTCAGGAACAATAGATCTTAGTACGCAAACGGTAGACGTTACGTTAAATGCTGCCGTTGATGCGCTTAATTTTGATTCAAATACGCTGAGTATAGATGCCACGAACAATCGAGTCGGAATCGGCACGGCGGTTCCTGCGGTACCGCTAGAAGCATCACTTTATCAATATGAGATAATGAGAGCATCAACTACGGCCTCGACTAAAGCCGGTTGGATAAGTACAGCGCAGGCAACTACAGTCAGGACATTTTTTGGGCATCAAGATTCCGATGGCGGCGGCTTATTAACCGGAGGAATAGCCAATGCAGGGGTAGTTAGAGGGGACGCAGGGTTACATTTAGTCGGCAGTTATACGGCAACTGTAGGTGCAACGATTACTGCGGCTGGACGATTGGGAATTGGCACGATTGACCCTGCGGTACCGCTAGACGTTTCTGGCTCTGGCCATACTGCGAAGATTGGAAAAGCAGGGACTGCCGCAACGTGGTTTACTTCGTACAACGATGGCAATACGTTACACTTTGGTGTTGAAGGATCAAGCGATGGCGGTGCCTTCACTGCCTCATCAGCGTACGCTGGAGTCATTTCGTCCGGTAGCTCATCTCACGCCTTGCAATTTGCAACGTCTGGAACTGTCAGAGCGACAATAAGCAATACTGGAAAAGTCGGAATCGGCACGGCGGCTCCTAGTCGCCCGTTGACTGTCGAGGGTACGATAGGTATCAATAGTACAAACCCGCAAATAGCCTTTAGCCAAAGCGGAACCGAAAAAGCCTTTCTCACGTACTGGAGTACGTATGGAGCTTCTTCCACAGGCACACTAGGTTTGACGGCGAATACGGGTGCAGGGCTGCACTTCGATCCTACGAATATCCGAGTGGGAATTAACACGACTGCCCCAACTCAGTTGCTGCATTTGGCCGGTGCAGCAACAGCACCGCAGTTGTTAATTGAGGACACTGGAAATAATACAGCTACGCTAACGCTGGATGGAGACAGAGTTTCAGCAGATCAAGAAACCGGCAAAATCTTTTTTAATTGGAACAATAACAATATTGCAAAAGTAGCCGGTTTAGCCGGTACCGATACTTCAGGCAAGGCCAACGGTCAATTATCGTTTCAGACTGCTTCTGCCGGCGGCTCAGTAGTTGAGCGGATGCGTATTAACCAAGACGGAAAAATCGACGCTACGTCTGCTAATAAAGTTGCATATTACGGCAAACGCTATACGTTTGATCTCCTAACATTGATAGACGATGCCGATGTGACAATATCTGCGGGTAATACGGCAGCAGGATTACTACTTATAACGGAACACAATTCAGGTGATAACGCGATGTATTATGTGGGGTATGGATCGTCTCCGGTATTGATGCAAAGCAACGGCAGTAATTGGGCTAGTGCTGATACAGACGGTAAATATTGCGTAATAATTGACGGTTATGCTACCACTTTTAAAAACCGTGTGGGTGTACCGAGAACCTTTTCTATATCATTATTTTCTGCAGGGATGCACTAAAAACAAAGGATAAAAAAATGGCAATTACTTATAATTTGAATATCAGTGATAGACTTAGCGTGTTGCAAACCGCAACGCTGAAGGACGGAACGGACGTAACAGATTACATCTCAAAGGTAGTTTGTTCCCTCACTGCGAGTGAAGACGATTACAGTGCATATACAGATAGTTGGATATCGCTAACGGCTCCAGCAGATCACACAGGCTCTTACGTGCCATACGCTGATATAAAAAGTCAGCCCGATTTTGTTACGACAGCTGCAAACGCATGGGCTACAGATGAATTAAAAGCGGGCTTGGCGAGTCAGATTGAATCTCAGAAAACGGCAC
>Ga0208919_1000867_pt1 | contig 18572 bp, 25 predicted proteins | sample 4_EtaG_FD_184076 | JGI IMG/M metagenome (GOLD analysis project Ga0208919, IMG submission 184076) | Marine viral communities from the Subarctic Pacific Ocean - 4_ETSP_OMZ_AT15127 metaG (SPAdes) (version 3) | ecosystem: Environmental > Aquatic > Marine > Oceanic | place: Pacific Ocean | collected...
TACTGACGACGATACACTTATCGATAGCTTCGACATCGATGCTAACGCAGGTGCTACTGTCTACAACACTGGAACAGACTTCGTTCAAGGTGATGGAAACACAACAGTAAAAGCTGGAGCCGAACCTGTTGCTGGTTCTGGTGGTGCTGCTGCAACCAACCTTATCTACAAGTTTGGTGGTACAGTTGCTAACCTTACTGCTGGTGAAGTTATTATTGGTGTTCGTGTATTCGACCCAATGCGCTTCTCTGCAAGCTAATTAAATCTGGTTGGGGGGCGAAAGCCCCCCGCCTTTTTTAATATGGATATCATTGTTCCTAACCTTAAACGCTATTCTGATGGCGAGATTGATCGCGCCTTTATGAGGGAGATCACTAACGGTTTTAAGTTAGAAAAACAAACAGAAAAACAAAGGGTTGCACAGGCAGCCAAAGAAGCCAAAGCACTAAAGGGGACTACACACCCTACACTTGGCAAACCAGTTGCAACTATTCCTCACCGGGAATATTTCCGACTAATCAAGAAGTATGGTCAAAAGACCGTGCATTCAAAAGAATTTTTAAAGTATTACAATAAGAAGTTCCCAGAACTAAGCCCTAACAAAATATAATGCAGACCCGCAGCTACAAGGATTTATTTAGATTAATCACCTCAATGATAGGCACTGGGGGTCAACTTGATGCTAGCGGAACAGAAGGCACACAGGTAGCGGATTTTATTAACCGCAGGTTTCAACAAGCCTTTGACCAAAGTCCTGTATGGCCTAGGTATTTCGTTAACTCAGAAGCCCGTGATATTATTTCCTTAAATATTAGCGGTCTAGGTGCAGGAAGTGGATCGGACATTTCATCTTTTGTAAATGGAAACTACATTTTAATTGGACAAGATAATGGAGGAAGTGGTGCAGTTTCTGGAACTAATGTTTATTATAATCCTGCTTCTGCAACAAAGACATCAAGCAGAATTGATTCGACTACCATTATATATAAAAGAACAAGTACCAATCGATGGGAAATCGAAGAAAACGGTCAAATTGATATTAATTCAGACGGTTCGGTTAGCGTTACTCCTTCTACGGGTAATCCAGTTTTGGTTGAAGCTGATACCCAAAAAAAAGATAATCCATCTGAAGTTGTTACGTGGAGTTTAACTGTTGCAGGAGCAACAAAGTTATCTGGAACTCCATTAGTTGTAGATGAACAACTTATTCCTTATGCTCAGACAGGTAAGGATACTATTGGTGACTTCAATCGCATCCACCGCAAGCGAGCATTCCTAAATAACTCAGCTATTGAATACGAGTTCTTTGTGGATTTAAATGGAGCTAACATTTTAAACATTACTAGCACAACTGACAGCGAAGCATTTGTCTCCTACAAGAAGCAGTTCACACCATTTACTGTTACCTCTGACTTCTACAACCAAGGGGCGGTAGAGGTTCCCGGTGAGTTCTTTAACTTCATTGCTCACGCTGTGTATGCTGACTTCCTACGGGTGCAGAACCGGCAAGAACAAGCGATAGCAGAGGAGCAAATAGCAGAAACTTATCTAGCCCAAGAGTTAGAGAAGATAGACATTAGAAATAACAACAATACTGTGAACAAACGATTCTCTACATACGTCAATCGTCAATCACGATAACCCTGTGATATAATACACAATTATGGCAAGTTCAAGAAATAACGCACTGGAGTTTAGCTCCGTAGGTTCAGTAATATTAAAGAAAGGAACTACAGATACCTTTAATACCTCTACATTTGGAGCTATTCAAGTTTTAAAAGACTGTACAATTTCTTCAGTTACTGCAACCAATGTAGATAATTCATCTAGTTTACACGATTCATTTGGTGCTGGAACAATTATATACGGAAATTTTTCTGCTATTACATTAGGTGGAAGCTCTGGAACTGTAGCACTACACAAGGTCTAATATGCACATTAGCCTTGACTCAGCCCTGGGTCAGCAGCGTCGGCTGAACCAAGTAGGAGAGACTATCAGTTCGATAGCTGCTCCTACGGCAGCATACAGCCTCCGTAGTCTTACTGGTGGTGACCCCAAGGTTGTGCGCGTTCGTCGAGAAAGCGACAATCATGAGCAGGACTTTACAGCGTCCGACGTATCCTCTGGTGCGTTGGTTGACTTCGTAAACGCTCAGGTAACAGCACCTCTAGACATACAGGAACTGACCGCAACAGGTCGTGATGGGGACTTCCTTATTGCTAAGGCTGCTTACTCACTTCGTAGCCTAGGGACACGTCAGGCTACCGTAGCAGCGACCGGAGATACTGTAGCCCGTGCTGATGGTAAATATGTATGCCAAGTGCGTCGTAGCTCTGACGATGCCCTGAAGTCTTTTACGGCAGATGAGATTACTGATGGAACCTTGTTGTCCTTTGTTGGGACAAGTGGGTCAGACAACGGATTCGTTAAAACTTGGTATGACCAAAGTGTAACCACGCAAGCAGGAGATACAGCAACAGGTAATCACGCAACTCAATCAACTGCTGCAAACCAACCTAAGATTGTTAGTGCTGGCTCTTTAGTTTCTGGAGGGCTTGAGTTCGATGGAAGCGATGATTTTTTTAATTTAACTTCTTCAATTACGCAAAGCGGAGCGTTTTCTTACTTTTTTGCGCTTGATGGTTTGATAGACGCTCCCAAAACTTTAGTTGGCACAAGCGGAGGAGCTACGCCGCGAGTTCGTTGCGAATCATCTAATCTTGAAATTAAATCTAGTGCAACGGAGATTAATTATTCTACGTCTGCGTGGACCGCAAATAGCGGAAAATCTTTAGTGTCTTTTAATCGAAATGGTTCTAATTCAGCTTCATCCCATAGAGATGGAGTAGAAATAGGAACTGCTGGGTCAATGTCTGGCAATTTAACCCATGACAGATTATTTAAATTAGATGATGCAAACGCAGCAAACTTTACTGGCAAGTGTCAAGAAGTTATAATCTACAATACTGACCAAACAGATAACCGCACGGCCATTGAAGCTAACATCGGTGAAGTCTACAGCATTGACCTACCATCTGGTGTAGACCCAGGGTTTGACCAAGTAAATGGCTTTGTAGAGACTTGGTATGACCAGTCAGGTAATGGCAATGATGCGACGCAAGCAACTGCTGGAAGCCAACCCAAGATTGTTGATGCTGGTAGTTTGCTGACTGCTATTACTTTTGATGGAAGCGATGACAATATGGACACATCTCACGTCCTAGGCGCAACAAGTACTATATTTGGAGTCTGCCAGAGTAATGCCGCAAGTGACATTTTGTTAGATATGCGAGATAGTGGTACGGATGGTGCATTTGTTTTATCACATACAAGTAATTCTTTTAAGACTAGATATAATTCTACTGACCTGTCTGGAACATCAGGAGCATCTGGACTAAAACTTGGTTCTTTTTTACTAAAAGACGGCACTCAAGAAATACGAGTCAATGGAACTTCGGTTGGAAGTGGAACAGCATCTGGCACGATAAGCGTAACAGCAACTACACAAATTGGTGGTCGAAGTTTTAGCACTGCTGCTTCTAGTGTTTGGGATGGCTCTATGTCCGAAATCATTATCTATAACTCTGACCAGTCAGCCAACCAGACAGCCCTTGAAACTAACATTAACAATCATTACTCAATATTCTAATGCTTTACTTAATATACGCAAGCAAGGAGGCTGCCATTGAACGAGCCGACGAAGAAGGCAAGGAGATTGGCTTTGATTACTGGGTCGAGGACAACGGCGTAGGAACACGCTGGCTTACCTACCCTGCCGAGACTATTGACCACACCTGGGCATTGGACGTAACGGACTACGACCTAGATGATTCTGAGAAGGCATCAACGGTTGATCACTACACGCCCCTGCCTGACCCTGAAGAGGACTAAATGATTATGGATACTATGCTCAGAGGAACTGTAGGATCAACTGGATTTTTTGCCTGTCTTGGATTACAAAGCATTAACGGCGCAGTTAGTTTAGTTGTTGGTATAATGACCTTTGTATTTTTAGGACTTTCAATTTACAAACTAATCAAAGAACTTAAATGACCCCTGAACTTATAGCAATGATCGGAGGAGGAGCCTCTGGCTTTATCTTCAAACTGATTGGACAGCTTGTTGCTAATCAGCAAGGCACTGTGGACGCTATGATCAAGAAGCAAGCAGCCGCTGACGAAAGCCACCAGAAAGCCGCGACAAGGGGCGGTGAGTGGGTCAGGCGGGTCATAGTATGCACCGTCCTGTTTGCGGTCGTTGTAGCCCCCTTTTTGTTGGCTCACAGCCCAGAGGGAGTTACTGTAGGACAGGAGACATCTCACTTCTTTGGATTATTTAAGGGAATCAAGTATCAGACCCTAAACGGATACCTTATACTACCAGAGGTTCGTCAAACAGTTCTAGCTATTGTTGGATTCTACTTCGGCTCCTCTACTATTAAATGAATGAAATTTTACAAATCATATCATCCCTCTGGCCTATCGCTATTGGCATCATTACGCTTATTATCGTGCTAGCCCGGATGCACTACAATATCGAAGCCCTTACAGAAAAGGTAAAAGTCCTATTTGATTTTCATAATAAAAGAAAGAAATAATTATGACCGAAAAAGAACTAAACGCAAGAGCCAAGGCCCTGCAAAAAAGAATAGAAGAAGATATAAAAAAAACAAAACGTCTTTTAAGTTTAAAGGAGGCATCTCCAGAGACTTACAGAGCTTTAGTTCGAGAAGAAGGTTATCGCGCTATGGAAGAAAGTATGGGAAAACCAGTTCAGAGGTTTAGAAGACCAGGAGAAACTGAAGCATTAAATAGGCTTTCTGACTTTACGAAACAATATAAAAGAAGTCAGTTAAAATAAAGAAATAATTATGAAGTGCTGCATCTGCAAAACTAAAGACAAATTTATCTGTAAGGTAAAATCCGTCGTATCCAAGCTCGTAGCCTGGATTCAATCAGTAATCAAATAACGAAAGATAATATTATGCCAATGGGAAAAGGAACATACGGAAGCAAAGTAGGTCGTCCATCAAAAGCTGCTAAGGCTAAGGGGATGAAGAAGATGGCCATGAAAAAGAAAAAGAAGTAATGCCATTTAGCAAATACAGTCCAAAACAAAAGAAGATAGCTAGGGTTGCACCTCCTCGTAATAAAATTACTGGGGCTGACTTCAAAGTACTAAGGGGTAAAAATGCACAGAAAAATACTAACCGTCGCAAGAAAGCTTGAGAAGGCTTCTAAGGCTCACGCTGGGCAAGCGAAGCTACTCAAGTCACTTGTGAAGAATAAGAAAAAGAAGAAATAGGAATATAATATTATGAATGGCCCATTTAAATCTAAAGGTCCAATACAAATAAAAGGGGGATATGGTCGTCCTCAAAGACCAAATGCTAATCAATTTAGGCGTATAAATCTTGCTGATGTGCCTGGAACAGTGACATCAACAGGAAAAATGAAAACAACAGTAAGAACGATTCCACCTAGTGATCAATTTAACAATAAGAAATCCTATTTTCAGCGTTCCCTTGAGCGAGCAGATGCGTTTATTGACAGGAGATTAGGAGGTCTAAGAAGTTTTGGTTTAGGTGATATGCCAAGTTTAAGTAGAAATCCTAACAGAAGCACTGCCTTTTATAGAAAAAAATTATTTTAAATAATGCCAAGAAAAGCAAAAAGCGGAGGTAAGATATGCCCTGAAGGTAAGGCTTGGGCGAGACGGACGTTTGATACGTATCCGTCCGCTTATGCCAACCTTGCTGCGTCCAAGTATTGCAAGGACCCCAACTATGCTAAGAAGGCTAAGGGCGGTAGACGAAAGGGTAGGTAGTGGCTAAGATAGGTAAACGTCAAGAAGCGGCACTCAAGGCTCACTCTGAGCACCACAGCAAGAAGCATATGTCTTTTATGCGTAAGTTAATAAAAGAGGGTGCTACCTTTACTGAGTCCCACAAGAAAGCGATGAAGAAAATTGGTAAGTAATGGCATCCAAAAGAATTCCTAGAAAAAGACCAGACGGAACTATTAGACCTAAGTCTAAGCATTCTGATTTGTACACGGATGAAAATCCAAAAGGCACAATCAAGGGACTAGGATTTAAAGATATAAAGACAGCGAAATCTAGCATAAATAAAATAAAAAGATCAGGTAGAACTCACGCACACAAGATACAGGCAGCAATAGCAATGGAACAACGGGCAAAGGTAATGAAGAAGACTGGACCTGCTAGAGTGTATCGAACGTATATTAACAGCATCAAGAAATCATAATGGCTCAACTAAAAGAATGGCTCAAGCAAAACTGGGTAAGGATAGGAACGGATGGATCGATTAAAGGCCCTTGCGGAACGTCGAAAGATAAGAAAAACCCTGACCGTTGCCTCCCTAAAAGAAAGGCTCTCAGCCTCACGAAAGCAGAGAGAGCAGCAACTGCACGCAAAAAGAAAGCAGCAGGAGCCAGAGGAAAGACAGTTGTAGCCAACACACCTAGAGCGAAGGTAAGAAGTAAATGAGGAAGGAACACAAAAGTAAAAAGGGAGGATTGACTGCCGCTGGTCGTGCTTACTTTAAGCGCAAGACAGGGGCTAATCTCAAGCCCCCCGTTACTGAAAAGAATCCGACAGGTAAAAGACTTGCCCGGAAGAAATCATTCTGTGCTAGAATGGCAGGAGTCAAGGGTCCAATGAAGGACAAGAAAGGGAGACCAACACGTAAGGCACTAGCCTTGAAGCGTTGGAAGTGCTAGTTATGGGATTTGGACAAAGATCAGGTAAGTTTAATGAGTTAGGAAAAGTAATATCAATACGTCCTAATTCTGGAACTCCTATGACTCAGATTCAGTCATTTCAGATTCAAAGCAGCGGTCAACCTGCTAGTGTAATTCACGGAAGAGACCCTATATTTAAACCAGGCACAGAAACCGCATTGGAGTCCGATGCACTGTTTTTTATGCCTACAGAAAGTTATGATGCTGATGGAGTTCCTCAATATACTCAATTAGTAATTAACGATGGGTTTTCTAATCCTTTGAAAGTCAGTGAGTATAACGAATACTTTACTGTTACAAAACCAGGCACAATGTCAAGTGCTGTTAGTACTGCAGGATCAACTGGCTTTGGAGGATCGACTAGCGTAGGGATTGCACCAAAGGCTACATCAGCCCCTCAAACATACAGAAGGGAAGGTCTTGTTGAGGTTTTTTTGACTACATCAAGTGATGCAGATGCAGAAGTTGCTTATTCTGACGATGGTGTAAGCTGGTGCAGTTTATCTATTGTAGACAGTTTTGTTAATGCTACCGGCGGTGCATTTGGAGTTGCAACTAAGTTTCAAAATTTTCCAAAATATTTAGTAGGGGCTGGTGCGTCAAGGACAGCTTCAGTGGGGAGTCCTTTTTCATATATTGCTGTAAGTCAAATGGAAGCAACTGGTGCAATTTCTTATAACACTAGTGGTATTTATAGATCAAAAGTAGTTCCCTTTTTGAGAGATCAAAGTGGAACTCAATATTTTTTAAAAACTAATGTAACATTTACTGGAGCTTCCGTTGCTTCAAGTTCATCAGAAAACGGAACTATTTCTGGTACACTTGGAGGAGCTTCAGAGGGATACAACGAGCATACGGCTGGCACTAGTCCCGTATATACAGCTACGCCTGTTATTTCATCTGATGCCTCTGTTCAGAGGCACGTTGTTAGTTTTACTGTAAACGGCTCTGCTCAATCAATATCTAATCCAGCAATAGCACAACAACATACATTTACAAGTATTGACGGAGCTAATAGCATTGAAGCTGTGTTTGGATACAAAACCGTTGCCTCAATTGGCAGCAGCACTGGCAGTGAAACAATGTCTCCTACAGGCGACATTTACAGAGCAGAGGGAGATAGTATTGATTTTACTTTTAGTGAAACTCCGGCATCAATAACTTATGATGGCATTACTCAAACTGTCAGTGGAACAACATTTACTATAGACGGTATTGTAGCCAACGCTGATTTTGTTGTTACCTTTACATAATGGATAATGAACTAATATACGGTGATCCTGGGGCTGATCCAATAACTAATCCAAACGCTTCTAATAAGGTTAACAATGAAGAGGAAGTATCTCTGGCCGAGATATATGCTAATGCGACTTCCATAACATCTGAACCAATTATACCAGGAGGAGATGTTAACTTTGAATCAACACTTCCACCAGTAGCAGATATAAATGGGGCTGCTGCAGGGTCTCCAACGTCTGGTATCTCTCCAGTGGTTAATAATATATTTATATTTTTAATGAGTGGATCAACATTAACTATATCAAGGGCCACTGTTCTATCGTCATATGATAATGAAAGCAACTGGAGCATTAGTATCCCTATATCTAGTCTTGCCTATAATTCAGGAGGAACCATTGCATTTGATACTAACACGGCACTTAATGTGGGAACTGGTGCAAGTGGTGGTAGTGCACAAACTATAGCTAGAATACCAATCATACGAGGTGGTGCATTAGTAAACGCTTTTGGGTCTTATAAGGAGGGAGTATCATCAAAAAACGGGGCAGCAGTTGTTGAATATTATAAGATATAATGCCTACCGCCGATCCATTTAATGCAGCAGGACGTAGGAACGGATTGCCGTTTACTTTAGTTGCCGCAACTGACTCAGCAATCAATGCAGTTGATGGTAATACTTTTGCTAGTGGTGGGGGCACACGATCAGATGGAGTTTTTAGGGTAAAGGAGTTTACGTTCGATAGCATTCTTCCATACATATGGAATCTTTACTCAGTCACGTTTCCTACTGTTACTCACGGAGGAGTTGACCATACATTTGCAAGTGCTGGAATTTACAAAATGGGAGATATGTCAGATGGTTATGCTGATTTAAGTGCGCTAACACCAAAAGAACGAGTTGTTTTTGATCCAGGCTTAATACTGAGTCCACTAACAAACCCAGATGACGTAGCAGAAGCACAGGCAACATCTAACCAAGACACTTTTGGAAGGTTTAATGTTCACGGAATCTGTTTCGCTACAGACACAAGCAAGTATTATTTGATGTATATGTCAGGTCTTTATGCCGATGACCAAACAACCTTAGAAGTTGAGATACCCTTTGCTAACCTAACCTTTAATTATTACACTTACAGTTAACCCTTTATGATATAATACACCCTATGGACGAAGAAGAAGAGCTAGAAAACACCCTTATCGGACAAGAAGAAGAAGCACCTGCTGTGAATACAGCAGATATTATAATGGGTGCTGGAATTCCTGCATCTGCGTTTGGACAAGCACCAGCGGTAAACCCTTTTTCTATGGAGGCGGCTGGGCAGGTAAACCCAATGATGCAACAACAAAGCCTTGAGGCTCCTGTTCAACCACAAGTAACCTTTCGAGACTACAGCGTTCCTGAGTCACCAAGGACAGCTGATCTTTCTGTGTTTACCCCTAGTGGTGACCTAAGGTCTGACATAGATGTAAACGCTATCACACCTGCACCAACAACTTTACCTGTACCTAGTGATGTTAGCACCGCCCTGAATCAAGAAGTGGCTGTTGGTTCGCCAAGCGTTGAAAGTCAACCAAGTCAACCAAGTCAACCAAGGGAAGCAAGAAAACCCAAGCCATTTGGATCAACCCCCACTGCACCCATTTTTTTTGAACCAGGTGGGTTTGGATACGAATATTTAGGTCCAAGACTTGGTACAAATCTAGGTGAATTTGCCGGAGAACAATTATATGGAACTGGTATAACAGCCGAAGGACAAGCAACCGGGTTTCCTGTAGATCGTCCTAGCCTTGCTGGTGATATTCTTACTCTTCCTGGCAACGTGCTAAGGGGATTAGATTTTGTTGCTGGACCACCAGTTCGTGCAATACCGGGAGTGACAAAAGCATTGGCAGATTATACTACTGGCGCAACTGGCGTTCAAGCTCAAAAGGACGCACAAGCCGCACGGGCAGCACAAGCCGCACAAGACGCTGAAGCAACCCCTACAGCAGCAAGCCAATTCTTAACACCTGATCCGTTGGTTCTTCCTTCAGAAACTCTTGGACAGATTCCATCCGTAAATCCTTTCTCTTTAGAAAGCGCAGAACAGGTTAACCCAATCTCCCAGGCAGTTAACGAAATACCCATATTAGGGGCAACGCAAGGGCAAGAAGCAACCGCTTTACCTTTAAATCAAACCTTATCTCAGTTTATGCGAAACGAGGATTCTCCAGAGCAACGCACGGAGCAGTTCGTTGACCCTCAAGGCCGTCTACGTCGTAGGTTAACGCCAGAGGCATCTGCACTTCAAGGATTTGCTCCGGGTGTGCAACCGCTAGCACCTGAGTACACTGGCTTTGAAGAGGCTTCTGCTGACCTACAAGAACGGCTTAGAGCCAATCAAAGGCGACCAGGTGAAAGCCAAGCAGAAAGAGATACTCGCGCAGCACAAAGCAGAACTACTGGTGGGCAAACAGAGGGCTTGTCCTTTGATGATGCAAGACGCAGAGCAGAGGGTCAACTAGCCGCACGGGGAATAAGAAATCCGTCTGCATCTCAGGTCAATGCTTTAGCTAGATCAATACAGGTTGCGGAGCCAGAACGCCTAGCAGAACTAGAAACTCAAAGAGCTTTAACTCAGGGAAGGATAGACGCGCTTGACGCACAACTAGCTCAATCAGGCATTGTCCCATCCGCACCTCCTGTAATTGATCCGGAGACTGGAGTCATTACTCAAACGTATACTGATGGCACAACAAGATACAAGGGCTTAACAAGGGTTATTGAAGACACCCCAGAAAAAACAGGGCTTCAAGCAACTCTAGAAAACTTGCAGTCTGATTTAGACTCAGGTCGTCTCACTCAAGAAGAATATGACATTGCCAGTAAGAATGCAAAAGACCGTTACATAGGTCGTGAAGAACCAAAACCAGCCAAGCCTGAAGAAACAAGTGGATTGATTGATATGGATGGTGAAGGCTCTGGCACAACTTCCGTTAAAGGGGCTGATGCAAGTGATGTAAAAAGTTTTGCTACTGAAGCAGAGGCCAGGGCTTCTGGCGTAAAGGGTGAAGTTCTTATTGGTGGAAGAAGAGCAGTTATAGAATAATGGCTATACGATACCTGGACGAAGAGGTAAAGGAATCAAGCATTCGATATCTGGATGATGAGCCAAGTGAACCCTCTATTAGATACTTGGAAGATGACCCTACCATCGGTGAAATAGGCACTGGACTAGCTGCTGAAGTTGCTATAGGAGAAGGAGCAAAGTATACAGGTGCTCTTGCCGGAGCTTCTATAGCTGGACCAGCAGGTGCGCTTGGTGGCTACATTGTAGGTGGTATTAGTGGTGGTATCACAGGAAGTATTGCCGCACAAAGAATTGAAGGCAGAGACGATATATCTTGGGGCCGTGTAGTTGCTGACTCTCTAATAAACTTGATTCCTGGTGGACTAGGAAAGGCTGGAAAGGGAGCAAAGATACTACCTAGACTAGCCAAGGGAGCAGCTATTAGAGGCACAGAGGGTGCTGTTATAGCAACAGTAGGAGGTCAAGTAGAGAAGGGAATAGAAGAAGGAGAACTACTGACTCTAGACGAAGTATCCACACTAGCTGGAACAGGTGCTGCGCTAGGCTTAGGACTAGGTGCTTCTGGAGAAGTCTTAAAGAAGTCTTACAGCAAGTTTGCAGGTAAAAGTGACAGCTTTCTTAACAAGGCTTACAATGATGGTGATCCAGATGCCACCGCGCTGGTTGAGTCTATTGCTGGAGAAAATCCAACAGGTCGAGGAGAGCGAAACTTCAAAATGTTGAGGGCAAAGTTATCGCCCGCTACTACACTAGGAGCAAGAGTTAATGAAGAAACAAATGCAGCAATAGCAAAAGCTAGGGCCAGATTGGATACAGCCTCAACTGTTAGAAATCAGATCAATCAACAGACTAAGGACTTTACCCAAGAGCAAAGAGATCGTTTAGATGATTATATATTCAATAGAACTAGCCAGATACCAGAAGAGGCGCGAGGGCTAGAGGACATCCTCAGGGACGCTAGAAGCCAGATTGATGAGTATCAGAACACAATACTAAATCTATACAAAGAGGGACGCATTGAGTTAAACGATTATGTGGCTGCTAAAATAGAGAAGAGTGCTAAATCAAAGGATTATTTTACAAGGGAGTATAGGTTCTACGAAGACCCTAGTTATGTGCCAAGTCCTAAGGCAACCAGCGAACTAAGAAGTAGATTATCCAAGGATGGAATGGATGATGAGTCTATTGATGTATTTATCCGTGGCTTAGATGAGAACAGATATAGTGCCGTTGAACTAATGAACCATATTGCTGGTGCTACTAGTGGTAGCAAGCGAGTGTTTAGAAAACGTAAACTAGACGAATCCCCGGAGTTACGGAAATATTTAGGTGAATACGAAGAAGCTGGTGAGCGTATGTTTGGAACTCTTTCAAGGCTAGGTAAAATAGCCGCACAAGAGGAGGCGAATAAATCTATCACAGAGCAGATAGTAAAAAATAATCTAGGTCGTGTAGTTCGATCTGCGTCCGAGGACACAGGAGATTTGGTTCCTCTTTTCATACGGGGCAGACAGCAAACCGTTGGAGACTCTTTGGTTGTAAGAAACAAAAGAGTAAATAAATATGAAGCACCAGATGGCAACAGATTTGATACAATCAAGGAAGCCACCGACGCGGGATTTAGCAAGCAACAACTCAAGAAGATTAATAGACAAGCCATAAAGGTTCGTAGACCAGGGCAAGCAGTCTATGTTCCTAGAGAGGTAAATGAAGCCCTAGATCAATATTTCTCAACTGGCAGCCAGAGAGATGGAACTTCCATGATGCAGTCTGTATTAGCTAAGGTTTTGTCTACCACAACCGCCGGGGCTAAGTTTGTCAGAGTGCCTCTAAATGCTGCATCTTATCCAGTCCAGTTTGTTGGTAATGCTGTTATGGTAGCAGGGCAAGGTATGAATCCATTCAATGGGTGGAGACGCGGCTTTGGTATTGCACTAAACGAAGTAAACAACAAGGGCATTACTAAGGGTAAATACTCAATCAAGGAGATCAATCGACTGAAGGAGTTAGACCTAGTAGACCAAGGCGTTGTAGCCGGTGATATAAGAGACGGCTTTAAGAATGGAGTTCTACCCAAGGCTTTCAGCAAGTTAACAGACTACTTTGGAAAGGCGTATAATGTTTTTGATACCGCACAGCGTATATCTGTGTTTGAGAACTACAAAGGTTTTCTTAAAAAGAATATCCCTGAAGATCAGTTTAGTAAACTAACAACTAAGCAAGTAGAGGATATAGCTGCCTTCCTAACAAACTCTACATACCAGAACTACGGACGAATCAACAAGAACCTAAGAACTCTATCTCGATACGGTATACTGAACGAGTTTGCTGCCTTCAATCTTGAGCAGATGAGAACAATATACAACCAAGGCCGTATGGCTAAGAAGATGATAGATGGTTCGTTCTCTGATGAAATGGCACGGACATACGGGGTAACTCTGAGCAAAGATGCTATGAGAACTGAGGGTCTTAAACGTGTTGCGGCACTATCAAGTGTGTTGGCTCTTGGTTCAGCAGGGGTATCTCAACTTAATAAAGCAGGTGGCGTAGACGATGAGGATGAAAAGTTCTTGCGGAATTATAGTTTTGCCCCTTGGGAAAGAGATCAAGGCTTACACATCCGTAGAGACGGAAACAAATTATCTTTGGCAAACCTAAGTTACCAAATACCTTCCATTGAACTAACCTCTGTTCTTGATGCTGCTCTGCGAGGCGATGATTTTCAGTCTGCGGCTGGAGACGGTATCGAGGCTGCTTGGGGCAAGTTTGGTGGAGACTTAACTATCAACCTAAAGAATCTAGTTGCTTCAGTAAGCAACACAGATTTAAACACAGGTAAAGCTATCAGCAATGAGATGGGTCTAAGGAAGGCTCTAGGTTTGATAGAGTATTACTTTGCTGAAAACTTTACACCAGGAACAGTTAGAGACTTAAAGTCTTTGGATGACAGAACTTCCATAGAGAACACGCTAAGATATACACTGGGTTACCGCTCAAGAAACACAACCATTGACGAGGGCATTGGATATAAACTTAGAGGCTTAGGTAAATCTCTGAAGAACATACGATCTGCATACGCTGGCGATACTAGTAGAATGGATTCCGTAGAGGATGCTTATAATAAAAACAACGCAGTCTATCGTAGAAACATGGAGGTTCTTGTGGACTTTGCCAATGAAGCCAAGGCTTTTGGTTCAAGGAACCCAGACTCTGGCCTGACCGAAGAAAAGATAAGTTCTCTGATGAAGAAGGCTGGGCTAAACGTAAGCCAAGTCAATGATGCAATGTCTGGCAATGTAACAGATATGCCAATATTCGTATCCTTGGGCGAAAGAAAGAAGGAAGATAAGCTAAGAAGATACGTTGAGCTTGGAGAAAGAATGAGTCCACGAACTCTTACAATAATGCTTCAAAGAGACTTCGATGATAAGAAGATCAAGCGAGCAGACATACAGAGAATAATGAGGACTATAGAGGCTAGAAAAGCCTTCTCTCAATAAAAGGTGTCAGCGTCGTGGTTGGAAGGCTGGCTGACGGCAACCCTATATAGGCAGTAAAGAACCTTTCCGGAGCACTCACGACTTACTCTTTTGCGGAAAATTCACAAACCGCAAAGTTACTCTCGCTCTTCTGCGTTAGATAAGAGGCGATGTTGAAGCATATCAATCTTATTTTTTAAATTTTCTATATCTTTGTTTAGTCTTTCATTCTGGTTAGTCAGAGCCTCGCATGATTTGGTCATAGCATCTAGGCCTTTTGCCAGAATTACTTCAGGGTTAACATTGTATACGGATAGATTTTTTGTTTGTTGCATTTATTTATTATGTGAAATTGGTTGCCACTTGCCTGAGTCTTGCTCGATCCACTCAAACAGATATGAAAGATCATCGTCAGATAAAGGGTTGTCAGACTCAAGGTAATATATACCCCTGACCCTTGGATCGCGTGATGAAGGTGCGTCGGCTTCAAACTCTACAACGACATTGGTTATGCTGCCGGTGTAGTTGTCCATTTCTAGTTTGTGTCCATACATCATATTTATGCCTTTGTGTGTTTGGGGTCAGAGCGAGCCATCTCATACTCGTCGTCGTTCATCATTTGATCAAGAAGTTTATTGAAAAACTTTCTCCATTCTTCCTCTGTGATAAGTCCGTTGGAAAAATCAAACCACATCTGATCATACATTTGGTAGGTTATTCTGGTTTCTTCAGGCATAGTGATTAGATAAACATTGGTTCAAAGAAAGCGAGCTTGGGAGAGTATACTACACCACATCCGAGTATTGGCTTGGCAGCGTAGACGCGCCCGTAGTTCATGGCAGGGTGGTGGTGATCTACCCCACAGCCTACGTTCATACCAAAGACAATATCATCCTGGTTGGCGTGGTAGTTGATGCCAGCTTGCGAGTGGAGGTGACCCATGACTAGAGACTTGAACTGGGCTTGTGCGTTCTTCAGAGCCGACATCTGTCCTCCCTTCTCCTTGTCTCCGTGTCTGTATATGACTCCATCGATTACTAGGTCTGTGAACCTAGGATGTATCGTCCACCCGTCAAGACCCCATAATGTTTTGAAGTTAAGTATTACTTCTGGCGGTAAGCCAACACTCTGTGCCTTACGCTCTGGTAGGGCTGAGTGATTACCTACAAGGTAGTCTACCTCCGGAAAAGCCCTGTGTAGTGCTCTGACCTGCTTGGCTGCCGATACAAACTCGTCTGCTGCGCTAGGCATGGTTGGGTCTTTTTCGTGAAAGCTGATTGCGTTCCAGTCCACTAGGTCACCAATATGAACTACCCGTGTGCATCTATGCTTGTGGAAGATAGACAGTAAAAATTCTATGTAGCCACTGTGCATGGCAGGGCAATGGGTATCCGCTATGACCAAAACTCGCTCTGTTCCCTGAGCCGATGGTATGGTAGCCTTGTATCTCCTAATCTTAGAGCGCACAGCCTCTGCACTTGTTCCATAGTCTTGAGCGATTTGATGGTAACTAAAACCTTCTAGATAGAGGTTATAGGCTTGCTTCTGTGTTAGGTTTTCGTGTGTCATATTTACGATGGTGAGAGTTAACTAAATCTACCGATGTGGTTTTGGAAGACAAACTTACCATACTGGTCTCGCTCGCCTTCACGTTGCTTTGCTATGTTGTATTTGATAGAGATATGTGTGCCGTGAACAGGATCATTGTGGACCGTGGCTTCCTTTGTGTCTGAGCCGTTAGGCCATAGCAAAAGAATAATGTCTGCGTCGTTCTCAATGTCCCCGGAGTCTTTCAAGTCATATAGGGTAATACCAGTTTCTCGTTTGGCTCCCTCTCTGTTTACTTGCGCTAACAGTATAACAGGTAGGTCTAACTCCATAGCCATAAGTTTTATCTGGTGGCTGACCTCCGCGATGCCGTCATGTTTCTTTAATTTAGTGTTCCAAGGGACAAGTTGCAGATAGTCTATCACAATCCATTCAATGTTGTGTTTGCGTTTATACATACGAGCACGTGACCGAAGTTCATCAACATTCCTGACGTAATGCTCTGTGAATATAGGAGCATTCTCTACCCTTTCGGTAGCATCCCACACCCGTTTCTGTTTCTCTGCGGATAGCACACCCTCTTGGAACTGGTTGAGGTTCACGGCAGAGCAGGTCTGTATCATGCGCTTTGCTAGACTCTTAGCTTGCATCTCAAAGGAGAAGTATAAACCTGGCTTGCTGTGGGTCACGCCGTTCTGCAAGGCTACGTTAAGGGCGATACAAGTCTTGCCGCAGGAGGTGGGAGCCGCAACAACCATTACCTCTCCGTTGGCTATGCCACCCGCACTCAGCTTATCGTCCAGTTGTTTGATCCTAGTTGGCAGGGCAAAGGTATCGTAGGTTCCCTCCTGCATTTTCTTGAAGTCCTCACGTAAGGACTCGGCGGCTACTCTGATGGACGGGTCAGCAGCAGTATTATTATCTAGGGTAGCGGTAACAGCCCTTTCGATGTCAGCAATAATTACATCTGGGTCTTGGTTCTCTTTCGCTGATTCAATAGCGATGCGAGAGGTGCGAATAATCTGACGTAACTTAGACTTCTCCTTTATAATCTTGGCATAGCTTCCTATCTGCATAGAACTACTAGCCTGATTCTGTATATACATTATGGTGCTGAGTCCACCTGCTTCCTTGTCTGTGCCTTCACGCTTTAGTAGCTCATCAAGGTCGAGTTCGGAGAACTCTTGACCAGAGGAGCATAACTTAGATATAGCCTTGAAGATTACTTTATTGGAAGTGCCGTAGAAATCGTCTGCGTTGACGATGGTGCTGATGCTGTCGTAGGAAGCATTGTCTATCAAGCAACAGGCCAGCAACGCCTCTTCTGCTTCTAAGTTATGAGGTTGATCCATTCTTTTCTATAATTTTAATAGCTTCTTTGTTTAGTTCTGATACGATGTTGGGCGTAGGTTCTGGTCTATCATCGACCCAGTTGCCCCTCATGATTGAGTCTCTTAGGACGGCAAGACCTGTTATGGCATGAGAGATGTGATGTAGCCCAGAGTCTGGGTCTTCGTTCTCTCCTTCATACCAGGCGGCTAGGTGACGGAAGGCGGCATCATAGTATACGGAGCCCCTGACACCTGCTTCACGCCAGTTAAACCTGCCATACTTCAAGTCTCCGTGTAGCTTTACAAGCCCTGCTTCAAGTAGCACGTTGGCCGGCATACCTGATAGCGGCACTTTCTTTATGCCACAAGCATCCTTAGGGTTAGTCTTCTTAACCATTATAAAATAAAGCCCCTCCCCCGGAGGAGAAGGGCTAGCCCCATATGCCTAGAAAGGGTTGGCAATGACTTCAGGCTCCGAGTAAGCAACCTCTGGCTCACTCTCTTCCTCTTCATCGTCCTCAGTGGGCTTGTCTACCTTGAGGTAGGTGGACAAATATTCCTGTAGCGTGCCATCCATCTTGTCTGCTTGGAGAGCAGCCTCGTTGGACAGCGTGTTGGATACAATATTAAAGACTGGCCTGTTGTAACTTACAGCACCCTTGCGGTCTTCGACTGCTTCGGTGACTGCTACAACAACGTCTCCTTCTAATGTATTGGAGCCACCAACCTTGTCTTCAAATTCAATCCATGCGGTGAGAGCACAGCCCTTGAGTTGAAAGTTAACAAGCTCATAACCCGCACCGACCTTAGCCATAGCGTAGACAGACTTGGTAAACTTAACACCATGCACAGTCTTTACTTCTGACCAGATGCCGGTAGCGATGATACCGTCCTTGTTGCGGAGGGTAAGCTTGTCTCCTACGGTATACACTTCGTTAGCCCAGATTGCACTGTTCTTTCTGTCGTCCCATCCCTTGGCTGTTATGAGTTGATCGAGGATGATAAACCCTGTGTCCTGCGGTAGTGTTTTAGACTCTTGGGCTTCTTTATCGTAAAACTCCCATGCGGAAGCTTGTGTGTTCCATTGAAGGAACTTGGTAGCAGGGTTTGAAGACCCTGTTGATCTTGGTTTAGTTCTAGAC
>Ga0208919_1000868_pt1 | contig 18563 bp, 31 predicted proteins | sample 4_EtaG_FD_184076 | JGI IMG/M metagenome (GOLD analysis project Ga0208919, IMG submission 184076) | Marine viral communities from the Subarctic Pacific Ocean - 4_ETSP_OMZ_AT15127 metaG (SPAdes) (version 3) | ecosystem: Environmental > Aquatic > Marine > Oceanic | place: Pacific Ocean | collected...
TCTTTACATAGATCCCAATGTAGATATTGTAAATAGCAACCCTCAGGTTATCCAGCAAGTTCACGACGAAATATATGATTTCCTGTGTCTGCTACTTAAAAATGACGTACAGAGTATGCTTCAAATTGGGCTAGGTCACTTTGCGGCAACACATTTCGTACTCAGCCTACTAATGGATAGGATATGTACGATAGAGTATGATGATTTACATATACAAAGATATTCTGACGAGATAAATACCAAAAAAGAGACTTTAATTTGCGGAGATTCGACTTCAGAAAGTATAATAAAGCAAGCGGAAGAACTGGGTCCGTTTGACTGTGTCTTTATAGACGGTAATCACTCATATGAATATGTCAAGCTTGACCTAGAAAATTACACCCCCCTTGTGAAAAAGGGTGGTATTGTTGCTCTTCACGACGCAAACTTTGAGGGAGAAAGATATGGAACCCCTCGGGTTATTAGAGAGACAAATCACAACTGGGAAAAGATATCACATTCAAATGAAGTCGGTATAGCTTACTTTATAAAGGTCTAAAGATGAAAAAAACAATGTTAGTTTGTGGAGCCAATGGCTTCATAGGAAGAAATGCTCTGGAATACTTTAGAGATTCCTATGACGTAACAGCGATCCTGTTTACCTCCGACGATCCCGATTACGGCAAGTTAGAAGGAATTAGATATGTTCGGGCCGACCTTCGACTAGAAGATGAGGTAAAGCGTATTTTTGAGGAACAACACTACGATGTAGTGCTTCAAGCCGCAGCAACAACTACGGGATCTAAAGATGTTGTGGAAAGACCCTATCTTCACGTAACAGACAATGCTGTTATGAACTCTTGGATATTCAGGGAAGCAACGCTAAATAACGTAGGGCACCTTCTCTTTCCGAGCTGCACCGTTATGTATCAGCCGAAAGACATCCCCCAGTCAGAAGACGATTGGAACGCAGACGATGAGATATATCATAACTATTTCGGCGTTGGAAACATGAAGGTCTTTAGTGAAAAAATGTGTGACTTCTATTCTAGAATAGGAGAAACTAAGTTTACGGCCTTCAGGCATTCAAATGTTTATGGACCATATGATAAGTTTGACTTAGACAAATGCCATGTAGTTCCGGCTTTTATCAACAAGGTTACAGCCGCAGAAAGCGAGTTTGAAATTTGGGGAACCGGCAAGGCCTCTAGGGATGTAATTTATATAGACGACTTAATTGAATTTATCAATAGCTGTATCGAGAATCAAAACTCTAAATATGAATTATTCAACTGTGGTGCCGGAGAAGCATTTTCTATATTAGAGCTAGCCTCTACCATAATGGAAGTTCAGGACAAACAGCTTGATATAAAATTTGACACAACAAAACCCGACATTCCGACAACCGTAATCTTGGATTGTCGAAAGGCAGAGCTAGAGCTTGGATGGAGTCCTACGGTTTCATTAAGAGAAGGTCTTGAAAAAACCTGCAACTGGTATAAGGCAAAGTGTTTAGCTGAAGTAGACTGGCTTTTGTAAATGACCCTGCATTCAAAAAACATAACCACCTACAAAGATGTTCGTGGAGAAGTGTATCCTTGCTGGAGGGATGGCGAATATAACATAAGATTCGTTGAGGATAGGTTTTCTAGGTCGATTAAAAATACTATTAGAGGATTTCATGGGGACTCGACTACTTGGAAGCTATTCACCTGTGTGTACGGAGCCATAAAGCTAGTTCTGTGGGACATCAAAAGAAAAGCAAAAAAAGAGATGGTACTAAGCGATGAAAATAAACTTCAGGTTTTAGTTCCACCCTATTACTTAAACGCTCATGAGTGCCTAAGTGATGAATGCGTTCTGTACTATAAATGGAGTGAGAACTATTCTGGCCCAGAAAACCAATGGACTGTTAGCTATAAAGACAAAGAAATAAACGCGTCTTGGTTTACAGAAAACCCTATTTTATCCGCAAGAGACAAAGAGGCTTCCTCGTTAAGGAATTTAATGGAAACATTATGAACTCACATTTTGACACAATAGTTTGCTTTAAGGCGTTTGATGGTAGCATAGACCCCGAATGCGATGAGGCGTTGGGGTCCTTGGACTCTTTCGGGCAGGCGTCAAAGAACAGCAGAACTAACGGAAGATATACACTAAACTCAGAAATGAGTTTTTACCTAGATATGCCAGAAATTGCCAATCTTGTAGGTGCAAAAGTTCATAATGTTCTCCTCCACAATTCCTTGAATATATTTCAAGAGTATGAGGAGAGCCTTAAAAGACTAGGGAAAATTCTTTTTATTATAGAGCCGTGGGTACTCTACAGCGGATACTTCCAGTTACTAGATCTCAAGCGCTGCGACGAAGGTTGTGAGATAGTTGTCTTGGCTTGGGATGACTATTACTATCTTAGCAATATTTTTCCCAACGACCTTTGTATAGAAAATATTGAGCTGGCAAACCTATATCTAACAAATGACCCAAGAAGTGTAGATTTACTTCGTAAAAAGCTAGGGGTTAATGCTCATTTTTATATATCCACGCCTTGCAAAAAAATGATAGAAATTGCAGAGCAGATTCAGCCTTCGGGAGACGAGCTAAGAACATTCGATGTAGGTTGTTTTATGACCTTTAAAAATCAAAACGAATATCGCTGTGAACTTAAGAGATATTTAAACAAGACTTTTGATAATATCCTAATTGGTCAGGCAGACACTAGCCATCTGACATTAAAGAATATCTCTCAAACGGTGCAGGATTATTTAACGATAAAGGTTCATCTAGGAAACACGTCGTCTGCTTGGGCGGAGAGAAGTGAAATAAACAGCGAAAGCGCTTATCTAAAGTATTGGCACGAGTGCGGCAATCCCCAATGCACCTCGGCTAGATGTTTATCAACAGAGATACTTCTCCCAGATCACTTTCGGAAACACAGGGCGAAGACTAAGCTTTCTAGATGCATGAAGGGCGTAAAGGATTTTATCGCACCACTGGCAAACGCAGTTTTAATATATGATGATTTCCATTGGAATAAGGTTTTCTATCAAGATACTTTCCCTCTCTATGACTATAATAACTTTGAGACAATAAAAGAAACGTATGATGAAGTAACAAAAGACAAGGAAACAACCTCGCAAATTTTAGCTAAGCAAAAAGACTGGGTCAAAAAGCATTCTTTTTTTAATCAGTTTAAATATATACTAGAAAACAATAAGAGTATTTTCGACAAGGACCTTACTCGTGAATGAGATAGAGTATAATGGCGCTCAGCTTTTTATTAATAGGCCTTTTGCCAGTTTTGTAAGGCAAGAATCAAAGCCGGGAATCTGCGTGGCGGAAATCGGAACTTGGCTAGGCGGCACGACCGCCCTATATATAGAGTCTATACATGAACAACAAGGAACGATGTATGCGGTTGACCTTTTTAATGGCTGGTATCCACAATTCCATGGGAAAGAAGATCAAACAACGCCATCCAACTGCTTCCCAGATTCAAATCATCTAGAGAAATTTTTGTCTAACATTAGTCCCTACGAAAGCTGTGTAGAAGTTTTAAAGGGGCTGTCTGAAAGCCAGATCCCAAAAATACCAGACAACTCCTTAGATATTTGTTTTATAGATTCAGATCACAGATACGAGACAACCAAAAAAGATATAGAGCTATGCGTCCCGAAAGTAAAATCGGGGGGCATTCTTTGCGGCGATGATTGTGAGGGCTTTGAATACGTGAACACATTTACTGACGTAGAATTAAACTCAGATTTTTCAGCCAAAAAGGATTGTCATGCAGGTGTAGTGCAAGCTGTTTTTGATTTTTTTAGACATGATGTAACGTTGTCAAACGGTCTTTGGTTCGTTCGGTTATAAGGTAATAAAAAAAATGCTTAAAGAATTTGAAGAAGAAATAGCTGAGCTCTACGAGAGTGGTGCAATCAAAGCCCCCGTTCATCTTAGAGACGGCAATGAAGAAATGCTTACTGAGATATTTAAAAAAATAAAATCTCAGGACTATGTATTTTCTACTTGGGCAAGTCACTTACATTGTTTACTTAAGGGTGTTCCTCCCGAGAGAGTAAAGCAAGATATATTAGAGGGTAGATCAATAACACTGCACTATCCGGAGTATAATTTCTATAGCTCAGCAATAGTCGGTGGGATTGCGCCGATAGCGGTAGGCACAGCAAAGGCACTACAGATGTCTACGGCACCAATTAAAAACGAGCCACCAAGAGTCTTTGCTTTCGTTGGAGACATGGCTCTTAATACAGGAATAGTTAATGAATCAATAAGATATTCCATAGGTCATGACCTACCAATAACTTGGGTCGTTGAGGACAATGGAAAGTCGGTAGGAACGGAAACAGAGGAGACTTGCGGGATAAAAACAAAAGATTTATTTGATTCCCTACAACAGTTACTAAGGAAGTATAGCTGTTGCAATGTAGAGCTCATATACTACTCGTACAAGACGAGTTATCCCCATTCAGGAACAGGCGTTTTCGTGGAGTTTTAAATGAAATATATAGACGAAGTAAATAAAGGTATGGAATACCTAAACCTTGACGACAGAACCATATTCATTGGTCAGGCAGTTGAGTACAAAGGTACTGCATTAACACACCAAGTTAAAGAATTTGCGGACTGGAAAAAGCTTGAGCTCCCCGTCGCAGAAGAGTTTCAGGCTGGCTTTGCTTTAGGGTTGGCTTTGGAGGGCTATATTCCGGTATCTCTTTATCCTAGAATGAATTTTATTATACTTGCTATGAACCAAGTAGTAAACCATCTGGACAAATGGGACGCAATGTCGTGTGGTCAAAGTAAGCCAAAGGTTATAATGAAAGCTGTCGTAGGCTCTAAGCACCCGCTTGACCCCGGCCATCAGCACAAACAAAACTTCACCAGCGCCTTTAAAAGTTCTTGTGAAAACATCAACGTTGTTGAGCTACTGTACCCCCATCAAGTATTTGATGAGTACAAGCGCGCCCTAGATAGAGAAGACGGGATTTCTACACTAATTGTAGAGCATGGAGATTTATATAGATGAAAGCAATCATACCAGTTAAAGACTGCTCTATAAGAGTGCCCCATAAAAACTTTAAGGAGTTTTATGAAGGCAAGTCTTTGTTTGACTTAACTGTTTGTAAGCTTCTCAAGGTTCTTAGTCCTGATGATATTTATATGAGCTGCGAGAACGAGGAAAGAAAATCACTGGCCGACAAGTGGGGAATTAATTTTCTTTTAAGGGATCAATATTTAGCCGACAACAACACCCCGATGTATAGCCTATTTAATGGAGTTTGTGATCAGGTTTCAGGAGATGATGACATCGCTTGGTGCCAAGTAATCGACCCAATGTTTGATAGCTACGCAGAGTGTTTTGATATTTGGAACAAAGGCAATCAAGTTTTAGAGTGTGGCGCTTGGGACAGAAAAGACATTAAAAAAGAGCACGACTCTCTTGTGGTAGTATATCCACACAAAAACTATTACTTAGACAGCTCTTATCAACCAGAAGGGTTCGGGTTTGGCAATTGGCACAAAATATCTCAGTCTCTACCCACAAAATACCAACTAACATTTACACTATCTATTCTTACAAGAGAATCAATAAAGCAATGCGGCTACTATATAGGAGCTAAACCATTCTGGTATCATGCTAGCAATCCCAGAATTGATATAGATACAGAGCAAGACTTTGAATTAGCATCAATAATTATGAAAGAAAAATTAAAAAGAGGTATAGCATGAGCGAACCTTGGCTAAACATCTCTTTTCCAGAAAGATTATTTGTCATGGGCGCTGGGCCAAGCCTTGAGATACTTTATGAGCACAGACGCGAGGCAAATGAATGGGGTGATTGGGCTGTTTTAAGGTCGGACTTGGTACAACCCTTGTTACAGTTCATACAACCCAAATATACTATAAGGTATTACGCTGCGATAAGACACCTTAATAAGACCTACGGCATTCCACTAGAAGAAGTTCACCCAGACACAAACGGAGACGGACGGGCTGGTGGGTCTAGCATACATGAATTTATTTATCAGTTTCAAGACCACGGAGGCAAGGAGTTATTTCTATTTGGATTTGACGGCGATGATTCTGGACACTGGAGGGGGATAGGCAAATATGTCTTTCCGGGCACTAACAAAACTCTTCCTTGGCCTTACATGGGCGAGGCGCCAAGCGATTGGCCGAGTGGTAAGGATAGTCCTCATGTGCAGGATGCCGACCACATGAACAAGTGCTCTTCGCAAATTTCAATAAAATTATTTCACATAGGAAAAACAAGGCACAAGACAATGAAACAGATAACAATAGACGAATTGAAAGGAACCTATCTCAATGCGTAGAATAGAATTTGGAGAGCTTGTTATTGGCGATGTCGCCAGAAAAAACCTAATGAATGTTTGCGATACCAATTGGGCTTCAGGTGGACCAAAAGTCAAACAACTTGAAAAAGAATGGTCAGAGATATTTGGATACAAGAGAAGTGTAGCCATGAGTTCTGGAACTGATGCAGTAATAGCATCTTGTCTTGCCCTGTACGATATTGCAGATGCAAAAAGAGGTGACGAGGTTATTGTTCCGGCGTTATCTTTTATAGCAACTTCTAATGCTGTCAGGGCTGCTGGTCTTACACCTGTGTTTGTTGATGTTAAAAGAGAAACTCTTAATATTGACGAAACTAAAATAGAGGGTGCAATTACAGACAGAACCGTTGCTATTATGCCGGTTCACACGATGGGTCGGCCAGCAGAAATGGACATTATTTGCGACTTAGGAAAGCAGTATGGGTTAGTTATTATTGAAGACGCCTGCGAAGCTCATGGCGCAACCTATAAGGACAAGTTTATTGGTCACTGGGGTGACATGTCTATCTACAGCTATTACATCGCACATCTAGTTTGTTGTGGTGAAGGAGGTATGGTCTCTGTAAACGATGACCATCTAGCAGATGTTCTTTCATCGTGCAGGTCTCATGGGCGACCATTCAACTCAATTTACTTCGATCACCAAAGAGTTGGATATAATTCAAAGATGAATGACCTTGAAGCCAGCATTGGTCTGGAAGCGGTAGGAGTTTTTTGGGAAACCTTCAATACAAGACATGCAACTATGAAGCGTATGCGTGCTGCTGCAACAGGTTACGAAGATGTAGCATACTTCTCAGAAGAAGATGAAGGAAACATAAATTGTCCTCACGGCTTTAGCATTACCTGCAAAGAAGCGGACAAAATCAAGCTAGTAGAAGAGGTGTTTGATAAATATAATATCCATCACAAAAGAAACTTTGGATGTATCCCTACTCAACACAGAGCTTTTGCAGATATGGAATACTCCTTGGGTGACTTTCCGGAATCGGAGTGGGTGGGAGATAATGGTATTCACATTGGTTGCCATCAGCATCTATCTGAAGAAGATATCCAAAGAATTGAAACAACTATCAAAGAATCTTTGGAGGCGTGTAGATAATGAACATACTTGTTACTGGTGGTGCCGGATATATAGGCTCTTCACTCATAAACTATCTTAGAAAGGCAGGTATAGCTAATAAGATATATGCCTTTGATAACTTTACTTACAATCAAGGACCTCATGTCTTTAACCTGCTGGATAAGTGTTGCGATTTCTATAAAGAGGATGTGTTAGATTTCTCTCATAATTTAGTGTCGGCAATCAAAGATGCAGATGTCATAGTTCCCTTAGGTGCAATTGTTGGTGCGCCAGCCTGCGATAAAATACCAGAGTATTCAAATAGAATAAACTATGAATGGTACAAGGGACTTATTAAGCTCGCAAAAGAAAGCGATAAAAACCCACTAATAGTTTACCCTAACACAAACTCAGGCTACGGATCTACTGGAAATGATCTATGCACAGAGAAGACACCTACAAACCCGCTCTCCCTTTATGGGAAAAGCAAGCAAATGGCAGAGCAGTTGCTTCTTGAGGAGTATAATAGAGCAATATGCTTTAGACTTGCCACTGTGTTTGGCTGGTCCTTTAGGCCGAGACTAGACCTATTAGTTAATAACCTAACTTACGAAGCTATTTTTAACAATCATATAGAAGTCTTTGATGGTCATTTCAGAAGAAACTACATACACATCAACGATATTTGCAGAGCTTTTGCATTTGCTATGCGTACAGAAGGCAAGATGGTAGGAGAAGTGTACAACTTAGGTAATGACTCTGCTAATGCCACAAAAAAAGAACTTGTGGAAATAGTGTGTGATATTACCAATGCTAGCTTTTCAGAAGTTTCCAACAGGACAGATCCTGATAAAAGAGATTACGTAGTTAGCAGCCAAAAGCTTTATGACGTAGGCTTTTACCCAACGGTTTCCTTAGAAAAGGGAATAGAGGAGGTTTCTGGCTTTGTTCATAGCCTTTCGCAAGATGAAGAGATTAGAAGAATACAAACCCATAGCATGTTTAACTATTAATGATTATATCGAAAACACCATTCCGAGTTTCCTTATTTGGTGGCTCCACAGATTACGAATCATTTTATTCCAAGTTTGGATCATTCCTTATAGGGTTCTGCCTGAATAAATACACGTACCTCTCTGCAAGGAAAACCCCTTTAATACTCCCATATAAAACAAGGCTGACATATTCAAAAACTGAGATACTTAATTCCAACGAAGATATACAGCATAGCGCAATCAAGGGTGTGCTCGACTATTGCAAGGTAGAATTTGGATTAGAGCTTAATCACTTCAGTGACCTTCCATCGCAAACAGGAACAGGCTCCTCTTCTTCTTTCATAGTCGGTCTTCTTAATTCTTTATATGCACTGACTGGAAAATCCTTTTGCAAAAAGCGTGTTGCGCAAATGGCAATAGAAATAGAAAGGAAGATACTGGACGAGCCCGGAGGGGTGCAGGATCAAATCTGGGCGTCGTATGGCGGACTTAATTCAATAAACATAAAGACGTGTGGAGATTTTGAGGTTAAGCCAATGCCGGTAAGCGAAGAATTTAAAAGTGATTTTATATCCAGAAGCATATTAGTCTATACTGGCAAAACAAGAAAGTCCTTTGAGGTAGCTAGGGCAATAGGCGAAGAAAAAAATGCGGAAAACAAAAAAAGAATATTAGAGACATCTAAAGTAGCGTATGAATCTTTTTTAGAATCAGATATTGAAAAAATTGGTGCTCTTTTGGAAGATTCGTGGGAATTAAAAAAGAGATTGTCCCACTCAATATCTTCTTCCGATGTAGACATACTTTATAGTGAGTTAAAAAACAATGGTATGATTGGAGGAAAGCTCTTAGGTGCTGGACGTGCTGGCTTTATATTCGGAATCATGCAGGATGAAGCTTCCAAGCTAAGGGTAAAAAAGAAGTACAAAAATAATTATATTGATTTTACAATAGATGAAGAAGGGTCTAAAATAATAAACAGGTGATTCATGAAAACTTTATTCGTTGATATAGATGGAACTCTACTGGAACACAAAGGAACATTTAGTGATATTTGTCTTAAAGAAGCGTCTCTACTTCCCGGAGCAAGAGCAAAAATGAATGAGTGGTGCTCTAACGAATACACAATAATACTAACTACGGCCCGAAGAGAGAGCCTGAGGAGCGTGACCGAGAAACAGCTAGAAAGACTAGGAATCCCGTATGATTCGCTCGTAATGGGAATAAGCAAAGGTCAGCGTATTGTCATTAATGACAGGAGGCCCAATGGGGATGACACTGCATTTGCTATTAATGTAGACAGAAACCAAGGTCTTGAGGGAGTAAAAATATGAAAGTGGTTGTCATATCCGGGTACTTTAACCCCCTACACATTGGACATCTAGACTATATCGAGAACGCAAAAAAGCTAGGAGACTATCTTGTTGTTATAGTAAATAGTGACAAACAGGTAAAAATTAAGGGTTCGCAGCCCTTCATGCGAGAAGAACATAGAAAAAAAATAGTTTCTTCCATAAAGGGCGTAAATGACTCTATAATATCTATAGATAAAGACGCCTCTGTAGTTGAAACTCTCAGGTCTATCTGGGACAAGCATTCGATAGACCCGTTCTTTGACAGTATGATATTTGCTAACGGAGGAGACAGAAAGAGGGGCTTTGTTCCAGAAGTAGATATTTGTGAAAGGCTTGGAATCATCCCTAGGTATGGCGTTGGCGGAGAAAAGGTAGAGTCTTCAAGTAATTTATTAACTATTCAAGAAAGTAAAATTCGAGGTGTATAATAAGCATGGTTAGTTTAAAAGAGATGGCAGAAGGATATATAAACCAGTTAACTTTTAGGGTGGGGGAAGCTGAAAAAGATCTCCTAAAACTAAAACAACACCTACAAGAGTGTCTGAATGAATTAGAATTTGGAAGCGCAAATGAACATTGTAAAAAAGGCTCTTGCAATAGAACTGAAAACAAACAAGAGGGGGGCGAAACGGTATCGACTGAACCGCTAAACTCAGAGCAGCATGGGGTGGTTGATCAGGAGGCCACCTAAAAACCTGATTAAATTTTTAATTGCTGAATCTAATTTCGCAATCGCAGCGTAGCTGCTGAGGTTTACCGCGCCTTATGACCCAAGCGGTAACGGACTAGGTCGTACCTAGATAGGTTTACCAGCCGAAAATTGGTTGATGTCTATTACAGTAGGCTGTTGGTAGTCAAACTACCTAACTTTGTTCGCTGTGTGAATACAGCGTACTAACCATGTAGAAGCTTTTTGCAAGGCTGTCACAGGACGCGGGTTCGAATCCCGCCGCCTCCACTTATATAACAAGGAAAAAAAAATGGACTATCAGGACAAAAAAAAGTTTAAGAAACTGCAAAAAAAGAAGGCTCAAAGGCGCGTAAAAATGAAGGCTCGAAGAGAGGCAAATATGAAAGAGCATCAAGTCGAAAGATTGCTAGATAAAATGAACTATGAGTCTAGAACAAAACTAAGGCCAATAAGAGTCAGGAAACCAGAGGCCCAAGATGAGAAATCCTAGAGGTCCCAGAGCCAAAAAGGAGCTAGAGAAGGAGTTTCCCAGCAAATACGGGAGCCACCTGTCGATGATTGACGAGGGAAAGACAGCGGAATTAGAGGCCCTTTACGGTGACAACAAGAGGGTTGTGCTGGAAGACGAGAAGGGCCAGTACATTACCTACAGATCTAGACTGGACTCTGGACTGGCTGATCCTAGAAGGTATACATCAAGGAGATAAGAAATGCAACCGTTTTTGGTCAAATTCAGAGTGGGAAACAAAACACAAGAAGAAGAAGTCTTTGCCTCAAATGAACAAGAGGCTAAAAAAATGATGCAGAATCAAATAGGATGGGAGCATCCTAAGAAAAGTTCAAAAATAATTTCTGTAAAAAGCCTATCGCAGCACAAAAAAAGGCTTAAATCCAGAAAGGAACCACACAAAGATACGTTCGAGTATTAAAAATCGCCAATACGACTAGTTTTCGGTGTATAATAAAGTTGGTGGGTATGATTACCCAAGATTAATTGAAACCTATTATATAGTATGGGAGATTTATTATGCCCGGACAGATATCCAGAAAACCAAAGGCAGCTAAACCAGCCAAGCCAGCCAAGCCAGCTAAACCAGTTAAAAAAGAAAAGGATAAGTAAAAATGAGCGAAGATAAAGAAAAAAAGGTAGACGCCGTAGACCCGTGTGCGGACTGTCCCCCAGACTATATTCCAGATGTTGATTTAGGTTCAGATTCACTACAAAAGCGTAAAGATTGCGGAAGGTCTTATGATCCTAATGCAGTTGACCCTAATGGGAATTTCAACCAGCCCGCTTCTAAGATTGCTCCTGAGCCTGAAGAAAAGAAAAAACTTTTTGGTGGAAAGTAGGTTCTTGCTATGCCGCTAAAGAAGTGTTCTGAAAACAAAAACTCTGGGTGGAAGTGGGGAGATTCCGGAAAGTGCTATACTGGACCTGAGGGCAAGAAAAAGGCTATTCGCCAAGGAATATCCATAGAGGGCCCAAAAAAGTTCCAAGAGATGGCATCAGCAAACGAGTTGGACGTTAAGCTCGAAGACCTTACAAGCCTTTCTGAAGCCATGAGAGACGAAAAATTTTCAGTTATCTCCACAGCGCTAATAGTGCATCAACTAAAGAAGAAGCTGTCTTAATCAAAAAAACAGCTAACTTATATTAAAACCCTTTGCTTTATCAGGTGAAGGGTTTTTTTATTTATTGGCACTTTATGGCACAAAACTCCATTTTTTTATGTGTATATAGTAGTATAAGTCAGGACATCTTCCAGAAATGGTTTATGCTATCAGTAGAAAGTCGAGGTGCCGATGAACCTTATAAGAAGAAATTTTTTGTTAGGAGGTGTAGGCCTCTTTGTATCAACCAACGCTCTAGCCTCTATCAAACCAACTCCGCAATGTAAGTGTGGTGTTAAAAGCAAGTCGTCACGCAGGAGAAAGTCTCTCTTGCGTCCCAATAAGTGGGGTAAAGAAAAGTTAAAATATTACATGATGGGTCGAGATCTCCTTGACCTCACCCAAGAAGTTTGGGACAAGCAATTTAGACTAGCCTTTGACTCTTGGTCCGCCGTATGTCCCTTAACCTTTATTGAAACCGATTCTATTCACGAGGCAGACATAGTAATAGGGGTCGGGAACAGAAGAAGGCAGAACTTTGGAAAAGCAGGAGGTGTTTTAGCATGGGCTCAGCTTCCATACACTCCTAATTTTGACGGCCAGCTATTAACAATGTACGATCTCTCTGAGAACTGGATAACCCCAGACTCAGAAGAATATGGAACCATGCTACTCTCTGTCGCTGCCCATGAGATAGGTCATTTGCTCGGGCTGGATCATTCAAATGATTCCTCAGCACTGATGTATCCCTATATCAACAACGCTTTAGAGCCACAGGCAACCGACATAAAGAATATCCAAAGTCTTTACGGTAAAAAATAATTTTTTATCCTTTTTGCAACTCTCTTTCGCCGCTTGCGAGGTATAATACCTTTAGTCAAGCGGCTTTTTTATTTTATAGGACTTCATATAACCCCAAAGGAGAAAGAATGAAGACTGCGGAAACTACGAATTGGACAGTGCTGATGAGCACACGTAAATCACAAAGAGTGCTATACAATTTTTCTATTGGAAAGTATTCTGTGAGTGATGTAACTAAAGCTTTTGCATTTTCCGATTCTGCTGGTGAGTTTAGACGGCTTGTCAGAAATTATGGTGCCACATACGCTCGACGCCTTACACGTAAGGCTCTTCGATATCGTGGATTGTTTGTTTAAATATTTTAAGGAGCTTATATATAATGAGCGATGTTAATAAAGTTATTATCACAGGTCGGGTCACTAGAGATAGCGAATTACGAGAAACCCCCGGCGGCACATCGGTTACGGACATCAGCGTTGTTTCGAACCGAATATGGACAAAGAATGGCGAACGACAAGAGGATGCCACCTTTGTAGACGTTACAATCTGGGGAAAGCAGGCTGAAACTTTAAGCCCCATGCTTACCAAGGGTCGTCACGTTATGATTGAAGGACGACTAAAGCTTAATAGCTGGGAGACCGACGAAGGTGTCAAGCGAAGCAAGCTTAGCGTTGTTGCAGAGAGTGTAAATCTCACACCCTCTAATCCAAATCCAGCAGGAAAAACCCAGCAATCCGAATCTCGGGTAGCGGTTGGAGCAGGAGCCGAAGAGGACACTCCCTTCTAGTAAATAAAGAAGAAGTCTCCACAACTATGGAAGGCGGCTGGTTTCGACGGTTCTCGGCAGAGACATGCTGTCGATTACTGGCCCCTTCCTTTTTTTAAAAAATAATGTTAGATATAATACTAGAGTCTTTGTTTTGGTGGACAGCAATCGAAACAGAGCTAGAAATCGAAGAAGAGGATCTCGATGAAGAATGTTAATGTCATCGCTCCCGTAAACAACTTAGGATACGGCGTAGCATCTATCAATATTTGCAAGGCGTTGTCCAGAAAGGGCATTCGGGTGTCGTTATTTCCGATTGGACAACCATCTTTCTCCTGCGAGCAAGAGGCCATGGATGTAGGCCCCATGATTCAATCTCAAGCATCATTTGACCCTAAGGCTCCATGTCTTAAGATTTGGCATGAGCATAGCATGGGAGAAAGAGTCGGAACCGGTAAGTTCGTTGGATTCCCGTTTTTTGAAATAGACACATTCGATGCAGCTAGAAAAAACCACCTCTCGTCATGCGATGAAATAGCCGTTTCTTGCGAGTGGGCAAAGGAGATTGTGGAAAAAGAGATTCCCGATTCCACAGTGCACTCGGTTCCACTAGGGGTGGATACTTCTGTGTTCACCGCCCTTCCTCCAACAAAATCGGACAAGTTCACATTTTTTAATTGTGGAAAGTGGGAAAAGAGAAAGGGTCACGACCTATTGATAAACTTATTTATGGAAGCCTTTAAGAACGAACCAGACGTTGAGCTTTGGATGATGTGTGATAATCCATTCTTGCCTCCCGAGCATCAGGCCAGTTGGGTCAGCCTATATAGACAAGATCCGCGAGTTAGGCTTATCAACAGAGTTCAGAGCCAAAGCGATCTAGCGCAAGTTGCAAACTCTGCTGACTGTGGAATATTTCCAAGCAGAGCAGAGGGCTGGAATCTTGAAATATTAGAGCTAATGAGCCTAGGAAAGTATGTAATTACAACAGATTATTCGGCGCACACGGAGTTCTGCACAGATAAAAACAGCATGCTCGTTAAGCCGCTGAAAAAGGAGGCTGCCATCGACGGGTTCTTTTTTAACGGTCTTGGTGAATGGGCCTCACTAGAAGGCACTGAAGCAAAGTTTATAGAACACATGAGGAGTGTCTATAAAAAATGGAAGGACAACGACAAGGAAAGAATATTAAACGAAGAGGGAAGGAAGACTGCCCAAGAATTTTCGTGGGACAAAACAGCAGGGAAACTAGAGGAGATATTGTATGAAAATTAGAGTAAAGAAAGATTGCCCGAGTATTCCTCTACCAAGCCAAGGTCACAAATCTGATGCAGGGTGGGACTTATATTCAAACGAAGAAGCGTATATTCCCCCACGGTCACACAGAATGATAGATACTGGAATTAGGCTAGAAATACCCGAAGGTTATGTTGGGTTAGTGTGGCCTCGGTCTGGGCTAGCTGTGAAAGATGGCGTTGATATCTTTGCTGGAGTTATTGATTCAGGGTACAGGGGCGTAGTTAAAGTTTGCCTGTACAATTCCAGTAACAAAGACATTGAAATCAATCGGCATGATAGAATTGCACAAATACTGTTTCAGCAGGTTCCCAGCTTTGAACTCGAAGAAATACAAGACCTTAGCAGTTCCGAGAGAGAAGAGGGTGGCTTTGGGAGTACCGGAAAATGAATCGCCTAAATGGGATGAGAACTTATCTTGCAGGTGCGATGGATCGTGTAGAAGACGGAGGGGTTGGGTGGAGAAAAAATATAACACCTCCACTTAGGGAAATGGGTGTTACAGTATTAGACCCGTGCGACAAACCTATAGAAATAGGAATTGAAGATGATTCGAGCAGAGAGACCATTGACTCATATAAAGATAGCGGTCGATTTGATTTGATCAGAAAAAAATATGGCGTTATAAGAACATTGGATTTAAGATGTATAGATATTTCTGACTTTATTATAGCATCAATAGATATAGACGTACATGCTTGCGGAACATATGAGGAGATATCTGTAGCTAATAGTCAGAAAAAGCCTGTTTTAGTTTGGTGTCAACAGGGAAAATCCGCCGCGCCCAATTGGCTGTTTTTCATGCTTCCTCACGAGCATATCTTCGGTTCTCTAGAGGACTTGATGAGCTATCTAGAAGGGGTATCTTCGGGAGAAGACACGGAGCATTATAAAAGGTGGTTTTTTTTCGACCAGTCTAAAATGCAATCGGAAGCACAATGTCAATCTTCTCTGTAGGAACAACCATTATCCTATATTTGATAACCTCCTTTTGCTGTTTCAGACAAAAGGATTACCCTCATTCTCTAATGTGGTTTGCCTATGGCCTAGCTAATGTCGGCCTCATATGGTATGAGATACAAAAACAAAGAGCGTCTTAATCTCTTTTCTGAGAGTATAATACAGTATGAAAGATCTAATAAGATACATAGGGACTATTTTTAGTAAAAAAAATAACCAACCCGAAGAACCCGTCTTTGTCCCAGATGAATATCCTGAGATAGAAAACTCGGGATCTATAACATTTTACTGGGATTCAAAAAGTGGAGATTTCCAAGTCCTCACAGAGGTGGAAGATCATAGTGAGTCATCCTCAGAAGTTTTAGGGATGTTACTATCATACATCTCAGAAGGCCACATGAGAGGGTTTTTAATTCAAAGTTTAAAGCTATGGGCAGAGGGATCTGAGGATGTCGAAAAAGGCGACGAATTTTACATAAACACCCTTAAGGTGTGGAGTATGATGAATGAGTTAGAGAAGGCTAACGATGACCCAGAGGCACCCCTCATTAGTCCTGTAGACGTGTTTAGACTTAGCAGGAGAGATAATAGTGTCTGAAATGTGTGATTATGACAACGGAGAGGGTGTTGTCTGCAACAGACCATCCGAAATCGTTATTAAAGAGAAAAACTACAACCTTTATTTGTGTAAACGGTGTCTTTATATGATGGACATTGATGGCATCAAGGATAAAGCTTATTATATAAATCACTATGAAAGGCTAGAGCATGAATAATATACCAACCCCCAGCGGATACGATGTTTATTGGGAAAAATGGGTGGACGCATACAGTCCAGAGGAGGATTTTTCCGAGCTTGTGCAAGATCTAGATCTAGGAAATGGAGAAGAGCCAGAGCTTTCCTTCGAGGAACAGCAACAGCTTGATCAGCAGATTGAGCACCAACTTAAAGGATATCGAAACATCCAGACTATATTTACCCCTTATGGGGTGCTTCCCCTAACAGAGCAGTCTCTAGCAAGCTCTTATTTTAAGTTCTGGGTAGGACACACCAACTTTAGGATAACAAAATCCTTTGTAGATATAGCGTCAAACGTAGACGGAGTAGAGTCTGTGGATGTTTTTAGCCCGTATAGATTTCGAATAGGCGTGGCAACTCTCTTTAAAGACAGGGTTGTCATGTCTGAGATAAGAGAGAATATGGTTCGCTACATGAGGAACAGAAATAATGTCTCGAATAAAACCGAAGATAGCAGAAGCTCATGATAGTGGGCTAATAGAAAGTACGAGAGAGATCTTTCTAAGTAGCTATCCCGACGGTGAAGACCCCGGAATAGACTATAGGTCAGCGCTAAGGTTTATTACAAATCTTAGAATACTGGAAAGTTCCGGAAGTCAACCTATAATAATCCACCAATATTCTTCGGGTGGTGAGTGGCATGCTGGAATGGCTATATATGATGCAATAAAGGCAAGTCCCTGCAACTTTGTTTTTATTTCCTATGGTCTGTGTGCTTCCATGGGAAGTATCATTGCTCAAGCCCCGCTCAACAAAGGTATTCGCCTGTGCACGCCGAATTGCGATTGGCTTATACACGAAGGAACATGTTCTTTCGAAGGAACATATAAGCAGATATTCTCCCTGTATGAATTTGAAAAAACAATACTTGATAAATGTTATGAGATCTATACTGAGTCCTGTAAAAGTACAGGAAGGTTTTTTTCCAAGAAAAAAGGCACCGCAAAGAATTTTTTAAAGCGTCAACTAACATCAAAGGAGGACTGGTGGATTACTTCTGAGCAGGCAGTTGAGTTTGGTTTTGCCGATGGAATACTGGGGTCGAAGGGATACCCAACAATAAAAGAAATATGTAAAAATCTTTAGTGCTCAAACTCTTTTAGGTGTAATATAAGCTATAGGACAGGACTTTAAATTGTTTGGAAATTAAGGATATTAATTAAACCTCATATGAAAAGAGGTAAATTGTCATGGCTTTTATTACTAATTTAACTAACGCTATTGGTTATACCGGTATCTACGTAGACGGTGCTCCTAGTGGTGTTGACAACGACCAAGGAAATGTAAAGGGTGGAGGAACTGTATCTGAAACAGATAAGTTTAGTTCATCTTCTGTTGCTTCTAGTTCAGGCATTCAGAGCACAGGTCCGGTTTCAGGCGTTGACTCCACATCAATACTACACGCAGGTACTTTTAACCAAACTTCTCAGTATCAAGATATTGTGAAGGCTACAACAACTCTTGCTGGAATCACAAACAATACTCTCTTGTTTGGCGCAAACCAAAATGGTGACATCAATGATCTCAACCAAATGGCTCGCGTGCGATACATTGACTATAAAAAGTCTGTCGTTGCTGGCAACTGGAATGTGTTTAGTGGAGCATTTAGCCCTGCTCTCAGCACCACATTGGCTGGCGCGTGGAATATTATAGGAAACGCAGAGCAAGCTGGTACGATGATTCCAGATAAGACGGATAAGGCAGCTAATCCATCTGCTGCTGAACCCGGACATCTGGCTTACATGGCTGGTAATCCTATCCCAACGACTGGATTATACTCGGCGCGTACTAACTGGTAATAACGATTGGGCAAAGGCCTCTTCGGAGGCCGGAGCCCTCTCTTTTTTTGGAGAAAAAAGTGGTTAAGCCC
>Ga0208919_1000869_pt1 | contig 18551 bp, 24 predicted proteins | sample 4_EtaG_FD_184076 | JGI IMG/M metagenome (GOLD analysis project Ga0208919, IMG submission 184076) | Marine viral communities from the Subarctic Pacific Ocean - 4_ETSP_OMZ_AT15127 metaG (SPAdes) (version 3) | ecosystem: Environmental > Aquatic > Marine > Oceanic | place: Pacific Ocean | collected...
TTTTAAATCAAAGACACCCGAAAGCAAAATGTTTAAATTTCATGGCTTTTGAAGATGCACTTAAATTATATAAGGAGTTTGGATAATGGGTAGATATTATGATGGCGATATTGACGGCAAATTTTGGTTTGCCGTCCAATCAAGTGATGATGCCGATTTCTTTGGAGTACAAGGAGAAGCAAGGTTTTTAAGTTATTACTTTGGCGAAGATGATAAAAAGAATGTTCACAAAGGTATGCTTGAATGTGATAGACATTTGGGTAAATATAGAGAACTTTTAGATAAGTTTTTTGAAACTCGTGAAGGCTATAATAATAAAACACTTGCCGAGTATTTGGACGAGAATGTTAATCCTACAAAACATACTGAAGAAAAAGCTAAATATTATTTAGAGTGGTATGCAAGATTAATTCTTGGAAGAAAGATTTATGATTGTATAATTAAACAAGGCGATTGTAGTTTTGAGGCAGAGTTATAATGCTTAAACATTTAGATTTATGTAGTGGTATCGGTGGGTTTGCTTTTGGTTTCCAACAAGCAAATCTATCCGAGCCAATGGCATTTTGTGATACGGACAAATTCTGTCATAAAGTGCTTAATAAAAACTTTCCAGGAATTCCAATTTTTAATGATGTGAAGGAGATCGCAGATGACCCAACGAGATTTATTTCAGAAAGACCCGATATCATCACGGGAGGTTATCCGTGTCAACCATTTTCCACAAGTGGCAAAAGAGATCCGAATGACCCTCGAAGAATCTTTCCGTTCTTGCATAGCATTGTTGAACAAACAAGACCCTCTTATTGTGTTTTCGAAAATGTGTATGGACACATCTCATTGGGACTTGACGAGGTTTTGTTTCAAATGGAAAGCATCAACTACCATACGAGGACATTTGTATTTCCGTCTAGTTCAATCGGAGCAAGACACAAAAGGGACAGACTTTGGATCATCTGTAGAAACTTGGGCGACCCCGACAACTATGGATTCCCTTCCACCAAGAAGTGCAGAAGCAACGAAGAAATTACAACAGACGCACAGAAAGGGAAGGAAAAGACCGAGCAACTTGAGGGAGCAAGTCGATCCGAAGACAATGGAAATGTATCCAACTCCAACAACGAAGGGATACGGACACGCATCAGAGGGACAGACCATGATGTTCAGAAAGAAAGTGGAGAAGGGCGAACTGACAGAAGCAGAAGCTCAAGCCATGATGAACGGAGTAACTTTAAGACCACCGAGAATGGAAGAGTGGAAATTTCCGACACCAAATTCGGGACTGAAGAAACACAGTTACAACGGCAACAATCAATATTACGAGAAAAGATTGAAGGACGGCAGACAAATCGATCTGACACACAAAATTTATCAGATAGAGGGAGATGCAAGACTAAATTGCGACTGGGTGGAATGGTTGATGGGGTATCCTATTGGTTGGACGAACCTAGAGGAGTCCCAAGAATCACAATCGACCAACAAGACAGAGCCAACAGACTAAAGGCTTTGGGAAATGCAATCGTTCCACAAAATGCAATGTTGATTGGATTAGCAATCAAGAAGGAGATTGAAAGTGGAATATAATAGTAGAGGTTTTTTAGGATTTAGTGTTAACCATAAAACCGAAAACTCGGATAACTCTGTAAGTGCAGATGATATTCGTAAAGCAATTATCAAGAGATTAGCAGATTTAACAGATGAAGATTTGATACAATGTGTAGAACTTGATGATACTGTAGAAATCGGACTTGCTTATTGTAGAGGACTTTTTAGCAATCAAGAAGGAGATTGAAAATGATAGAGCTTGAGTTATTAAAAGCAGTTGTCCAACAAATTCAAGAAGATGCAGAAAATGAAGATTATACTGCAATAGAGGATTTGTTAAAAGATATACCTAAAAAAAGATTAGTTGGTTTTTTAACGGAGATCGAAAATGGAACTTAAACAATTAGAGTTAGTTAAAAATCTTTTAGATGACTATGCAGAAAAAGTGTTCAATGATGTTCATGATTATGACAGACAGACACCCATTGATTTAGTGGAAGCATTGAAGATAGTTAAAAGGGAGATTGAAAATGGAACTAAATGAATATCAAAAAGGTTGGCGATATTTAGTTTGGGTTGGTGGTGTTGATGATGCTTTTGTCCACTACCAAGATGCTTTGGATAGCTACAATAGTTGGACTAAACAAGGTTATGATGATGTAATTTTATCTAAACTAAATGAAGATGATACAGAAGAAATAATAATAAATGAAAATTATCAAGAGCCTAGAGGATTAGAAATAGTCCGTTGCAAAAATGGTGTTGGAGAGTGGGAAATATCCCCTCTTCACGAAACCTTTGATACTAGAGAAGAAGCAGAAAGAAAATTAAAGGAGTTGACTTCTCATTAATACTTGATCTATCTTTGAAATGCACGGAGCAATATCGGGAATTGCTATTTGCCCAAGTCGGAGAGAGCCTTCACCCCACTACTCTCTTCGACTACTTTATATTCACCATCAAATGCAGAAGGGTGATTTTTCCTAATTTCAGAAAGTCTAGCAACAATTTCTTCACGAGAGAGTTTATCTAAATTATGAGTAACATTTGTTTCCCTACGATCAATCGCAAGACCACCGAGTGCAGATCTTATCTTCTCTGCGTTCACGGCTGCCGAGAATTGTCCAGATTCTTCTGCACCTCTGGAAAGATCTGCAAACCTTTTCATCTGACCAAGCAAAGTTACTCCATATCGTCTTTCACGATTTTCACGAAGCTCTTTAATATGTTCATTTACCAACGGGAAATCTCTACCATTGAGAAGCAGACTTGCAGTCTTACGAGCTTGACCTTCAGAATATCCTGCTTGTCTAGCACATTCCGAGTTAGAATTTGTACCTTCTACAATAAGTTTTGCAAAAGTTTTTTGTCTATTAGTCAATGGCATAACTCTACTATAGAGTTTCTCCCATATTTTATCAACATAAAAGGGAAAAAAATGACGCGGTGGGCTTTGAAGTGTGGAAAGTGTAACCAAAGTGTAGAAAGAACATCTAGTCCTATCAAGGGTTACAGACTGTTTTCTACATTTCTACACTTTCTACACCTATTTTTAAAAAAAATTATTAAACAAAAAAATATGAGGAGAACTCTATGTATACACAGAGGACTACCATTTTGAAATATCAAGATAAAGAAAAATGCACCAGGTGCCGTGTTGCTATGAAGAAAGTAGCATTGACCTTTAAAGACAATAAAGTAATCGAGGTGCATAAATGCCCTACTTGTGGGTATAAGAAATATAAAGAAGAAAAAAGTTATTATGCCTCTTGACTTATGATATCCCATACATTACTTATATATAAGTAATAATAATCATAATGGGAGAAATTATGGGAAAGACTAAAAGACTTTGGGAAGACGAAATCGAAAAAGAAGTTGACGATTTTGTTGATGGTATCATACCCAAAGAAAAACTAAGTGATGATGCCAAAGATTGGTCTATACTATATGCAGATGATGTTGATACATCTTACAAATCTTTAAATGTTCGTGTTTCTGTTTACGACCAAATAAAGAGAATAGCAAAGCAAGACAATAGAACCATAAATGCAACAATAGCTTTAATGGTTAAAGAAACTTTAAAAAATAGAAGGAGAGAGAATGTCTAAAGCAAATATGAAAATTCATACGACTACGGACTACGATCAATTTAAATATATAAAAGGTAATCGAGATGTAGTTGATGCTCATGTTAGAAGTTTATCAGAGCAGATAACTATAAAAGATTTTCAGATACCTATAATAGTAAATGAGAAGATGGAAGTATGTGAAGGTCAACATAGACTTGAAGCATATAAAATTTTAAATGTTCCTATTACTTATATAATAAAAGAAGGTTTGGATATTTTTGATATCAGAAAGTTAAACTCTGTATCAAGAAAGTGGACTATGGAAGAGTATCTCATGAGTCATGTGAAACTAGGCAATACGGACTATGAGATTCTTGAATGGTTTCATAGGCACTTTGAGTTCAGTATTTCAGACTCTATCTCTATGTTAAATAATAAAGGTTATCATACGGGTAGTGATTTGAATGACTTTAAAAACGGACAATTTAAAGTTGTTGATTTGGAGTGGGCGAAAGATACGGCTAATAAAATCATGCAAGTTGGGGAATACTTTCCATATTGGAAGAAGAGAACTTTTGTTGGTGCTATGATTTCTGCTATCAAAGATTCATCTTTTGTTTGGAAAATCTTTGAATCACGGCTTAAGAATCATTCTTCTAAGTTAAAGAATCAAGGCAGCCGTAACGATTTCATTTTGAATATTGAGCGACTATATAATCATAATACTTCTGCAAGTAAAAAGATTAGGTTGCAAGTATATGGAACTCGATAATACTTACTTCCCTCTGAAGACCGAACCTTACGATCATCAGAGGGAGGCACTACGACTAAGCTATAAAAAAGAAAACTTTGCATACTTCATGGAGATGGGGTGTGGTAAATCAAAAGTTTTAATTGACAATATAGCTTGGTTGTATTGGAACAATAAAATTGATACGGCTATTATTGTAGCACCGAAAGGTGTTTATACTAATTGGAAGAACAATGAATTACCAGCACATTTATCTGATGACATATCATCAAAGGTATATATTTGGAAATCCAGTCTCACGAAACGAGAAACCACAGAGTTAAAAAGCTCCGTGGGTCATGATGCAAGAACCAATTTGAGAATACTATTAATCAATGTCGAGGCTTTTGCGACTAAAAAAATTTTCAAGTTCTTGGACACCTTCACACATAGAAGTAATTACCTAATAGCCGTTGATGAATCAACAACAATTAAGAATATCAAAGCCAAGAGAACTAAGGCTTTGATAAAATTTTCAGAAGGAGCGAAGTATAAACGAATACTTACGGGTGCTCCAATAACAAAATCTCCATTGGACTTGTACTCACAATGTTTATTTATGAGTGATAAAGTTTTGGGGTTTGATTCTTATTGGTCTTTTCAAGGCAGATATGCCGTGATTATGAATAGGAAAATGGGATCACACCAATTCAATCAAGTGGTTGGATACAAGAACTTAGACGAGTTGAAGAAAAAAATTGATCCTCATTCGTATCGAGTTACTAAAAAAGAAGCACTTGATTTACCACCAAAAACATATGTAACACGGCAAGTTGATCTTACAATGGAGCAAGAAAGACATTACCAAAGTCTCAAAAAAAGTTCGGTGGCATTGCTTGAAGATGGCAATATGGTTACTGCACCCGAAGTTATGACAAGACTTCTGCGACTACAACAGTTGCTTTGTGGTTATCTTGTTACAGATGATGGCGAAGTAAAACACATACCAAACAATCGGTTAGCCGTGCTTCTTGAAGTAATAGAAGAGATGGAAGGTAAAGTTATTATATGGTCTAGGTTCAGACATGACATCATGAAAATTTGCAGTAGCTTAAAAGGTGTGTACGGACAAGATTCAACAGTAACTTACTTTGGCGATACGACTATGGCACAAAGAGATGAGGCGATTGCCAGGTTTCAAAACCCGGAAGATCCTACGAGGTTCTTTATCAGTAATGCACAAACGGGTGGTATGGGAATAACACTCCATGCCGCGACAAATGTGATTTACTATTCCAACGATTTTAATTTGGAGTCTCGTGTTCAGTCAGAAGATCGTGCTCATAGAGTCGGGCAACACAATCCCGTATTGTATGTGGATTTGGTTTGTCCCAACACAGTTGATGTCCATATCGTTAAGACATTGGTAAACAAAAATAAACTAGCAAACATAACATTAGGGGAGAAAGTATTAGAATGGCTGAAAGTATAGAAGGCAAAACAAAGTACTACATATACGATAAAAAAAATCCAAAGCAAAGGATAAGAGATACTTATGTCGAGAAAGAAGCAAAACGATATAAGGAATGTGGACATATAGTTAAACAAAGAACAAAAAGGATTAAACATGACTAAATTAAGAGGCGAAAAAATTGTAGGTAATGCAGGTGAGAACGCAACAGTTCTTAAATTATCAATGCTTGGTTACGCTGCATCAACAGTAAAACAAGATGGTGTTGATGTTGCCGTGGTTGGTGGTGCAGGACTAAGAGTAGCACAAAGAGTGGAAGTAAAGACAGTTCTACAAAGTGATGATATGCGTAGATATAACTTTACTATATCTAAAGGTGCAGACAAAAGATGCTACACCCGAAAGGATTGTGATATCATAGCATTGGTAGCACTAGATATAACAGCATCAGATGCCGTGCTGTTCTTTCCCGTTGAATCTTTTATGAGTGTTAAGTCATTGAGCCTAACACAAAATGATTTTTACAACCCATCAGAGAAACATGAGTGGAAGTCGGTGTTAGACTATAGCCAAGATATGATGGCAGAGATTCTCAAAATGGCTAAACTTAAGAGAGAATACAAAATATATGAGAAAGTATAAGATTTTATGTTGACTTATGTATATATATTTGGTAGGACTATAGAAGGTTTGGGTAGGGCAGTTTCTCCTTTTTCCTTTCGTTTCGTTGGTGTTTCCCTACCCACACTTACTTTGGAGTAAAAAATGGATAAAGAAAAATGGAAGTCAATAGCAGTACCGATTGAGACATGGAAGAAACTCAATAAATTAGCCACAGAAAATTTTAGAACTGTGGGTGGTACAATAACTTATTTGACACAAAAAGAATACGAGTCTGAAAAAAAACTCGTTGACGAGAAGGTATAAACAAGTAAACTATACCTTCTAATATTAACCGCCGAAGGGCATAAACTTTAACGTAGAAGGAGAGAACGATGAGTGATGTGTTTTCACTATTTGAGAAAGAGGCTGCTGACCCTCAAGCATTTAAGCAAGTCAGAGAAGGCGATACTAAAAGTCTATCGTCTTTAATCCGTAGATCTGTTGACTTAGATCAACAAATCAAAGATACCGAAGCACAACTTAAAGATCTTCAACAGAAAAAAAGATCCGTTGATGAGGAAGATATTCCTTCATTGATGGAGACTATGGGTGTTGAAAGTCTTACAGTTGATGGTAACAAAGTTACTGTTGATAAGTATGTTTCTGCTAGAATCCCCGAAACTAAGAAACAAGATGCCTTCCAATTCTTACGAGAAGTTGGAGAAGGCGATCTTATCAAGAACGAAGTTATTGTTAGCTTCAGTATGGGTCAGGATAATCAAGCTGGTTCTATAGTTGCAGACCTTGAAGATAAAGGTTTTGCACCTGTTAAGAAACAACATGTTCATCCCATGACTTTAAAAACCTGGGTAAAAAATAGAATTGAAAGTGGTAAAGAAATAGACTTTGATCTATTTGGTGTATACCAGGGCAACCGTGCTAAAATAAAAGGAGGTCAGTAATGAACCAAGTCGCACAGAAAAAGACTACAGAAGTGGTGGTATCAGAGTTAGAGAAAATGTTAGAAGCAGACTCTGGTGTTGGTCTTGAAAATATCACAACGGAAGATATGCAAATACCTTTTCTAAGGATTATTCAAGCACTATCTCCACAACTACAAAAAGACGATCCTATGTATATCAAAGGTGCAGAACAAGGAGATATCTTCAATACTGTTTCACAAGAAGTGTATAAACAAGATGAAGGTATTACTATTGTTCCAGCTTTTTTTGAAAAGAAGTTCTTAGAATTTCAACTAAGGTCTAGTGGTGGTGGTTTTGTAAGAGAACTAGCTGCAGATGATAAGGATATTGCTATGACAAGCCGTGAAGGTACTATTGAGATGTTACCTAACGGAAACGAATTAGTAAGAACTCATCAACATTTAGTTATTGCAACTAGTGCAGATGGCAGTATTGCACCGAGTGTTCTTGATATGAAAAAGACACAATTAAAAGTGTCTCGTAGATGGAATACTTTAAAGAATAGTGCAAGATTACCAAGTGGTGCTCTTATGCCTATTTATGGAACGGCTTGGCAACTAACCACTGTGTCAGAAGCTAACGATCAAGGTAAATGGTTTAACTATAAACTAGATCGTTGCACTGAAATTACACCACAGATAGAGAAGATGATGCTTGAAGCTCGTCTTATGTATCAAGGTGTAAGTAAAGGCGATGTCAAGATGGCTGCGGCTTCTGCTGATGAAGTAGCAGAGAAAGAAGACGTACCGTTTTAATTTAAACTAGCCGTGTAGATACAACGCTCATCTACACGGTTTTTTATTTCTTGGAGTGTAGAGTGAATTTAACAGAAGAATTATTACTTGCGTTTGAAGGCTTTGACGGAGCACACGGACAGACGGAAGTTTCAAATCAAAGAATGAACGGCAAACAAAAAGCCAAATCATTTATCGTAAGAAATCCATTAACATTAGAACTTATGCAAGGACATGTAGACGGCAGAAAAGGTGTCGGTTCTATACCTATTAATGCAGAAAACAAATGTAAATTTGGTGCATTAGATATTGATGAGTATCCCTTAGATCATAATGCTTTAGTGGATAAATTAGAAAAATTAAAAGTCCCGTGTATCGTGTGCCGTAGTAAAAGTGGGGGTGCACACATATTCTTTTTCTTTAAAGAGTGGATGGATGCTGCCGACTTCAGAGATAAAGCTGCCGAGATAGCAGCTGCACTTGGACATGGGCGCTGTGAGATATTTCCAAAACAAGAGCAGGTGTTGGTGGAGCGAGGAGATGTAGGCAATTTTATAAACCTACCATACTTTGATTCTGAACAGACTTTAAGATATGCCGTAATCAAGACGGGTAAAAAATATATAGAGGCAACACTTTCTCAGTTTATAGAACACATACACAAAATAAAATGTGATCCAAAAAAATTCATGGAACTATCTGTGGGTGGTAAACCAAACTTATTTCCTGGTTATGTTCCGTGCCTTAAGTCATTGTTAAGCATGGGTATATATGAAGGTGGCAGAAACAAGGCGGCTTTCCAACTTGGAGTTTATTTACAAAAGTCATCTCCGAATGATTGGAAGACACAGTTGGAGCAGTTAAATGTAAAACATTTTACACCACCATTACCAGCATCAGAGATAGTAACAGTTCAGTCTACATTAGAGAAGAAAGAATATCAGTATCTATGTAAGGAAGAACCCATGTCATCACATTGTAATCAAAGTGTGTGTCGTGGATTGAAACATGGTATTGGTGCTACATCAATGCCTGCTATCAGTGGACTATCTGTGATTCTATCAGAGCCTAGACTTTGGTTCTTGGATATAGATGGCAGAAGACTTGAGTTAACAACAGAAGAATTACAAGCACCGAGGCTGTTTCAGAGAGCATGTATGGAGCAGTTGAACTTTATGCCACCAAAGATGAGAGATGCAGATTGGGAAGTACAAGTCAATGGCCTGCTTGAGAACTGCAATGAGATAGCCGTGCCACAAGAACTGACATATAAGGGACAGTTTCTATCTTATCTAGAATTGTTTTGCACCGGCAGAGTACAAGCACAAAGTTTTGAAGAAGTTGTAATTGGTAAACCGTACACAGACGTAGAAGATGCAAGAACGTTTTTTAAGTTAGATGCCTTGATGGAGTTCTTGAGAAACAGAAAGTTTGATAACTACACAAGGGCACAAGTCCAAGAGAGATTGAAAGAGATTAACAACGGAGACAGTTCGTTAGTTAAAAAATTTCAGAACTCTCAAGGCAAGTGGAAATCTGTGAGAGTCTGGTGGATACCAGAATTTGGTGGAGAAGTAGAACTTAAACCAATTACTATAGAAGAAGAGGAGGTTCCGTTCTAATGGAAGTAATAATAGCATTTTGTATTGTTTTAGTTGAAGCACCTAGAATTAATGGTGGTAAGTCAATATGCAATTTCTATAACCCTGGTGTTATATTTAAATCTTATGAAGAGTGTATGGAAGACAGAAGATTGATAGAGGACTATGTAGTAGAATCTGCGTGGAAAATGTATCCTAACGCAGTCAAAATATATGCGAAAGGAATATGTGGAGAACAATGACAAAATTATACACAACTGCACCGACTACAATTTTTGGACCACCTGGAACAGGTAAAACAACTGCTTTAATTAAGTTAGTGCAAGAAAATTTGCTTAAGGGTGTTAGACCTCAAGACATTGGATTCATGTCTTTTAGTAGAAAAGCCGCAACAGAAGCAAGAGAAAGAGCTTCAAGAGTCTTGGATTTAGATCCGAAGGACATGGTTTATTTTAGAACCTTACACTCTCTTGCTTTTAGTTGGCTTGGCTTAAGCACATCAGAAGTAATGTCGGGTCGTGATTACAATGAATTAGGTAAACTTGTGGGTTTAGATTTTAGAACCACACAAACAGTGAACTTAGAAGAAGGTGCACTATTTAATATTGGTGCGGGTGGCGATAAGTATATGTCATTAATACAGTATGCGAGAGTTAAGCAAGTAGATCTTGAAGAAGAGTTTCATAAAGGTTGGGATCAAAGTTTAAATAAACAACAACTGCTAGTGTTGGACAAGGCTTTCAAAGATTACAAGGAAGCAAAAGGCAAGTATGATTTTATTGATATGATAGAAAAGTTTATATGGAAAGGGACATCTCCCGAATTTGATTTACTTATTATAGATGAGGCACAAGACTTGGCTCCGTTGCAGTGGCAGATGGTTCAAGACGTATTAGTTCATAATTCTAATAACATTTTCTACGCTGGAGATGATGACCAAGCTATATATTCTTGGATGGGTGTTGATGTTGACAACTTTCTTAATGCTAGCAGTGATAAAATAATATTGGATCAATCATACCGTGTTCCCGAACATCCCTTTGCTTTTGCAAAAGGATTGACCGAGCAAATCACGAAACGAGAAGATAAAGAATGGAAACCAAAGAATGAAAAAGGTTTTGTTACATGGCATAATGATATTCTTGATATAGATATGCGAGAGGGCGAATGGTTAGTTCTTACAAGAACTAATTATATTGCTAATAAAGTTTGTCAAAAGTTAAGAGAAGAAGGTTATGTATTTTGGAGAGAAGGCGAAGGGTGGTCTGTATCTATCAATGTATTGGTGTCGATAGAAGTGTGGATAAAACTGCAACGAGGAGCATCAGTGCCTGGAGATTTATTAAAACCATTTTCAAAACTTATTGATCCCGAATACATACAAAGATCGGGCAGAAGAATTATGAACTCTTTGTCAGAAGATGAAGAATATACATTAACTGATTTAAAAAGATTATGTGGCTTTGAAGCAAATAACTTTGTAACATGGCAGAACGTCTTAAAAGTATCTGAACAAGTTGCTGCATATATAGTTTCTGTACGAAGGAGAGGCGAAAAAATTCTTTCGGCTGATCCTAGAATCCGTGTATCTACAATCCATAGAGCAAAAGGTGGAGAAGCAGATAATGTAGCATTGTTGCTAGACTCAACGAAGGCATGTGTGGAAAGTCCAGACCAAGATGCCGAGAGAAGAGTTTGGTATGTGGGTGTAACTCGAGCAAAGCAAGAGTTACATATAATATGTAAATCTGGACAGTATGGATTTGAATTATGAAAAAAGAATGGTATCTACAACAAGCAACTGACGAAAAAGATCCTAGACCATTTTGGGATAGTTATGTTCATCACATGTGTGAAGTCCTTGAAACTACAGACAAAAAACCTTTTGGCATACCAATAAAAGATACTGTAAAAAATAAAAAAGATAGAAAATATTTTTTAGATGAAGCAGAAAAACTAATCAACGGTCCGAGAGCCAAAGAGTATGGGCCTGCTAAATTTAATCATGAAAGAATAGCCAAGATATGGTCTGTTATATTAGATCGAGACGTTACGGCACAAGAAGTTGTGGCTTGTATGGTTGGTGTAAAACTAGCTAGATTAGCAGAAACGATAGAACATGACGACAGTTGGGTTGATATAATAGGCTACGCTGCGTTAGGTGGAGAAATTATAAATGACAAGTGACCAATACCATTTATTGGAACAAGATATAAAAGATGTGGCATGGGGTAATATCGATTCTGATTGGACACCACCCGAAGCTATACCCGATCTATCTCAATACGACACAATAGCTATAGACTTAGAAACAAAAGATGAGAATCTTTTAAGACTAGGGCCTGGTTGGTGTAGAAAAGACGGACATATAATAGGTATTGCAGTAGCAGCTGGCGATAGCTCTTGGTATTTTCCCGTTGCACATACTGTAGGTAACATGCCGAAGAACGCAGTATATAAATGGCTTACTAAATTATGCAGTGATACCACTAAAACTTTCGTGTTCCACAATGCGTTGTACGATTTGGGTTGGCTACGAGCCGAGGGTATAGAAGTCAAAGGTAAGATCAGAGATACAATGGTAGCTGCTCCATTGTTAAATGAGAATAGAAGATATTACAATTTAAACTCATTAGCAGGCGATCATCTTGGCACATATAAAGATGAGAAGATGCTTAAGAGTGCAGCAGAAGAATTTGGTGTAGATCCAAAGTCTGGTATGTGGAAACTACCTCCTCGTTATGTCGGTGCTTATGCAGAACATGACGCTGCCATAACTTTAAAATTATGGGATGTGTTAAGAAAAGAAATAACCAAGGAAGAATGTAGTGGCATCTTTGATTTGGAAACTAGACTCACACCTTTGCTTCTTGATATGAAAACAGAAGGAGTACGAGTTGATATACCTAAAGCAGAATTAGTTAAGAAAGAATTGAAAACTTTAGAGCAATCACTTGTAGATGAAATAGTCAAGGAAACCGGGGTGGTTGTTGAACCTTGGGTCGCTACATCTGTAGCAAAGGTCTTTGATGCTGTGGGACTTCCGTACTCTAGAACAGAAAAGTCCGGTGCTCCCGCGTTTACAAAACAATTTCTTGCAAATCATCATCATCCCATTGCGAAGAAGATTATAAAAATAAGAGAGGTTAACAAAGCCAATACGACTTTTATCGATACAATTCTTGAACATTCTCATAATGGTAAGATACATTGTGATTTTCATCCTTTACGTTCTGACGGTGGTGGAACTGTTACAGGTCGTTTTAGCTCGTCTAATCCTAATTTACAACAAATACCTGCAAGAGATCCATATATAAAAAAATTAATTCGAGGTTTATTTATTCCAGAAGATGGATCGAAGTGGGGATCATTTGACTATGCGTCTCAAGAACCGAGATGGCTTGTTCACTATTGTGCTACACTTACAGGTATTGATAGACACCCACAGATAGATGATGTCGTATCTTTATACCATAAAGGCGAAGCTGACTTTCATCAGATTGTTGCAGATATAGCAGGTATACCTAGAAAACAAGCGAAGACTGTGAATCTTGGATTGATGTATGGAATGGGTAAAGGTAAACTAGCAAACATTCTTGATCTATCCGTAGATGAAGCAACTGCTCTTTTAAATAAATATAATGATAAAGTTCCGTTTCTAAAATCAATATCAGAGAAGACAACAAAGAAAGCATCAGAGAGTGGTATTATCAGAACTTGGTTGGGCCGTAAGTGTAGATTCAATATGTATGAACCTATCTCTTATCAGTACAATAAAGCATTACCTATGAAAGAAGCTATTGCTGAATATGGCGGTAAGGGTAGAATCAGAAGAGCTTTTACATACAAGGCGCTGAATAGATTGATTCAAGGATCAAGTGCCGACCAAACCAAGAAAGCAATGGTCGATTGTTATGAAGCTGGTCTTACTCCCATGCTTACAGTTCATGATGAATTGTGTTTTAATGTTCAAAATGACAAACAAATTAAACAAATAAAAGAAATTATGTCTAATTGTGTGCCCGAACTTAAAATACCCTTTGATGTAGACGCTGAAATGGGGTCAAATTGGGGAGAAGTTGGATAGTGGACAATACAAAAACACACAAAACATAAGGTATTTCTAGGGTATAATCACACACGGGACATTTGTTTTGGCTCTGTACGGGCATCCTAGAGCCTAGTTTTTTCTCACAGGTTTGCAATATGCAGTAATTTTACCTACTTTACCATCTAACAGTGGAACATCTGGTTGATTGTTCAAACGTCTAGCAAAATACAAACAAGTGTTAATATTTTCAAATTTTTGTGTCTGGTTTATAACTCTTTCGTTGAGCATAAAGACCAGAAGAAACTCGATCATTCATTCTTAGCCTTCCAAAAGTATTCATCTGTGTCTCCGAGTCTAAACTTCTGTCCATTCTCGACTTGATATATTTCTGTGCTAACTTTGAAGTCTGGCTTCAGAGGTTCATCTGGTGTTAATGAGTTATCATAAACTCTCATTCTGTTGTTTGGATACAGACAGAACTGACCATTATCTAACTCTAATAAATTAAATGATTTATGTTCTTCTGGTTTCTCACTAGTTGAATAATCTATTGTATCTATACTTTCGTGATAATTATCAAGAGTACAAACGTAAGATCCTTTTACAATACCATGATCTCTTGTATATACTTCAAAGTCCATTGACCCTATAAATTGTTTGCTAATAGCCACCACCCCATAATCCATGCAATTCCAAAACTGGAGATTATAAAGATCCATATCTGGAGTTGGGGTTTGTGGTTCAACAGTAAAAGCACTAATAGGTAGTTTGTCGTAAAGAGCACCGTAGTCAGGAAGGTAAGTTTCAAAATAAAAAGCTCGACCTGGAATAGATTTTGCCGTAACCCAAACACCTTTTACAAACTCTCCATGACCATCTTCTCCGTCTCTTAGATATTCTTTACGAACCCATACATCTATTGAAGGTAGATTGACAATTAATGTAGACATCTATGCGTAAATCAAACCTCGTCTATAACCATTAACCCTATCATATGTAAGGGATTCTTTTCTGTTTGCCTCATCATTATATGATACATGCACCCAACCAGAACTAGGACCTTTTGCTCTTTCATAACATTCTAATATTAACTGATCGTAGTCCATTGAATCTGCTATATGTTGAGCTAGTTCTGCATTACTTACACCGGGTATTTCTATATCTGCCGCCTGCCCTTTGCAATGTTGACTAGTGCTTTTTGATCCTATGGCTCGACATAATGCTGCGCTGCGATACCCAGAGTTAATCATGATTGGTTTACCAAAATGTTCACGAAGAGGCTCAAGAACATTAGTACACAATGACATCATTGCAACTACATGTTTATCGTTTGGCATGTTTTCTATGCCTTTTCTTTCTGCCGTTTGTGATTTAATAAATTCTGTTATTGTAAAATGTGGGGATAATCTACTCATCCAGTTCTCCTAGCTATATCTAAGTTTTTTAGAATGTCCTCTGGACTACTGCCTAGAAAAGAAGGATTAGTTCTTGTTGTCGGATCTGTTGCCACATTAGTCATCTGTTGAAAACTTGGAGCTGATGACACATTAACATTTGATGCAGGCGACTGAGTAATATTTGATGCAGGCGACTGAGTATTATTAACAGGTGGTTTAGGAACTTGAGTTGCAACTGCTCTTTGATTTCCCAATCCAAACAAGTTAGGCATACTTAACATATCCGAGTCTGGCTCTTTCCGTAAAGACATTCCTCTTCGTAATGATCTTAAAGCATTTATATCTCCAGTGGGGACATATATATTTTTCTTTCTTGCATCTTTAACTTTTTCTTTACTTGGCTTGAATGGAACATATCTATCGTTCAAGACAGAACTTGTTTCTTCTTCTCCTAACTGTGCGTCTTTCATTATCTTTCTTAGTTGTGGTCTTGATAAACCAAGTGTTTTCAAATCATCTATAGCTGACGCATACTTTCTAAAAATTTTCAATCTAGCATCATCTGCTCTTCTAAAAGCAGTAATAATTTGTTCTGGAGATGCTTCTTGAAGTCTTAATACTTCATTAAACAATGCAGCCGTTCCAGATCTATCTTGTTTAAACTCTTGTGCTCTAAACTCCCCTAATCTTTTCAAGTCTAGTGTTTGTGTGTTTAGACCAGTAAAAGCTCTAAATAGTTCTGCTCCTTGTCGATAAGTCTTACCAGTTGTAGGCTCCATCTCACCTTCTGGAGAGAACACACCTCGTAAAAATCTGGATTTTTCTATAGATTTTACACCTTCTGGAAAGTTACCACCTGCAATACCAAGCTCTGCTCCCACTGGTATTCTGACGGGGACCATGCCTGGGATCAAAGTATTAAACATATGTAACAATGATTTTTCAAAAGCAACTCCAGAACTATCTTGTTCTCTGTAAACCTTCGCACCAGATCTTGTTCGACCTCCACGACCTCCACCTGCTGTAGGTGCTACATCTTGTAGTGCAGAAAAAACCATAGAGTAATCTATAAACGGAGTGAAGTATTCAGACAATGTTTCAAATCCTATCTTTCTAACTTGTTCTCCCATAGACATGCTTTGTCTGTCTGTTTCTCTATATGTGTTTAAAGCAGTTCTAAAACCTCTTGATAATAAATCGTATGGGTTTGTATGACTAAAATCAATGTATTCAAAATTACCATTGTCGTCTCTGCCAACTGGTATTAATTGTGAGTTTCTTTGCCAACTAGCCGCCAATCTATTAGCCGCCTCTAATTCTTCATCGCTAGTGTCAGTCAAAGTCTGTGCAAATCTTTGTAGTCCATCGCCTACAACACCAAAGGCAGTAATACCACCCATTAATCTTTTCATACCTATTTCTCTAATAGCTTGAACTGGACTATCTAATTCTTTTGCAGCAGTATCAAGAGTATTAAAACCAGTTCTTAGAATCTCTGCTGGAAAAGCTATAAAGTTTCCAAGAGGCACACCCCTTAATCCTTTAATAAACTCTGGCACAAGTTCATAGTTTGGAACTGTATTACGAACTGTATCTGCGGCTGCTCTTTTTAGTGCTTCATCTAATCCTTCACCCTTTTGTTTACCTATGTGCCTAGAAAACGCAGTGAGCTGTTGTCTTCTAACAGTGGGATTGTTAGCGAAATCTGTTCCTATCTTTGCTATTGAGTTTCTTAGTTTTTGTAATTCAAAAGCGTAGTTGTATATCTTCCAAATATCATCACCACCTTTATACAAACCTTCTGCTGTATCTAAGAATCGTCTTGTCATGTTCATACTGCCTTTCAAAGCAGTCTTTGACATACCTTTTAATCCTTTACCATCTGAAGGAGTTTCTATTATAGATTGTTGTCTAGCTATTGAATCTTCAACTGCTTGTGGTCTAGCACCCAAAGCAACTTCAAAATCAGAAACTCTTACATCGTCTACTGATCCAACTGTTCTTTGTGCTGTTTCACCTGTGATCCCTGTTCCTCTATACCCTAACCCTTGGCGTAAGTTAGCTTGTATCTCTCGTAGTTGAGCCGAACTACCGATAACACCTCTGTTCTGTAAGTCTACAAGAAAATCTAAAACTTCATCGTTCAAAGAAAAATCAAATCTATCATTGGTAAATTTTTCAATTTTACCAGTGCCTTTTAGCTTTAATTCTTTATCAATTAAATCTCTCAAAACTAAATCTACTGATTCAAAAAGACTAGCGTTCTTACCTACATTACCTTGTGCTAGTGCAAACAAAGAAGCAGATGTTACGTTTCTAACTTGTGTAATTGGAGATAGAATAGTTTTAGCGTATTGAGACACACCTTTTAATTTAACCATAGGATAATACAAGGCTCTTGCTATGTCTCCCATGACACTTGTTCTCTCGTTAATAACATTACTCATGGCTTCATACATAGGTTTTGGTATAGCGTATCCATACATCTCACCAAAAACGCTTCGTGCTGCAAGACCTTCTGGATCAAAACCCGACACAGAATCTCTACCAAGAACAATATATTCTAATCCTCGACCACCTCTTCTTTGAACACTTTCCATAATGTCTTTTACAATTTCATCTCTGTTTTGTGGGGGTAATTCACGAAGAGACGTTATTGGTTCGAATCCCATGTTACTTCTTGCTTGGTTAATCTGCACAATTTTTTCTCTGACCAAATCGTTTGTGTCTATAAACAAAGGTTTATCTGCACGAGGATCCGTCTGTCTAATTATGTTGTCTGCGGTTTTTTTAAAGCTAGAATAAAACGCATCTGCCGCTATAAAGTTAGATAATTCTCCTACAGTGTGCATGTATGCTTCTTTTGGATTTCTAACTTCACCAAGTATAGATCTTATAACTTCATTATCTATCTTTGATTTATTTAAAACTGCTGGATTTAGTCTAACAACTGGAACAGTTCTAGCAGAATAAGCAGTTCCACCAGTGCTATGTTTTAAACTTTTGTAATATTTTGTAACATTATCTATGTATCGTTCTGCTTGAAGTCTTGTTAATCTACCAACTTGACCAACAGCTCCCTCTGGACCTGCTCGTTGTGCCGCACTAAATACGTTTACAAAGTCATCAGAAATTCTAAATGTTTCTGCTTCATCTTTTAAAAATTTTTGAACATGTTTTATATCTACACCTTTACCCTCTACGATTTGATCTATAAGAGCTTCTCTCATATCGGGTGCTAGTTTAAAATTGTCGTTATTGAATATTTGATATTGTCTAGAAAGATAACCACCATTTGCTATGTTATCTCTTACTTGCTTTTTGAAAGCCGCTCTAGACATCAACCCACTAGTTGATACTTCTGGTA
>Ga0208919_1000871_pt1 | contig 18499 bp, 27 predicted proteins | sample 4_EtaG_FD_184076 | JGI IMG/M metagenome (GOLD analysis project Ga0208919, IMG submission 184076) | Marine viral communities from the Subarctic Pacific Ocean - 4_ETSP_OMZ_AT15127 metaG (SPAdes) (version 3) | ecosystem: Environmental > Aquatic > Marine > Oceanic | place: Pacific Ocean | collected...
CGAAAAGCTAATGAGCTTTCCCTCGACTCGGAGTCCATCCGGCTCTGCGCTGAAGCGGTCGAGGTAACCAATGACCTCGCCAGGGTCGTGATTAAAATCAATTGGTATCTTGGGGGCAACGTTCATGCCGTCTAGGTCATGAATTGTCTGCTGCCCCCAGTACCAGTGCTCTATCGCCCCGGAAGACCTTGCGAGCAATGAGACCTCGTACTCAGTGGCTCCATTGTCGTCAGTCTTAACTTCGTTGATCGTTATTTCACCTGCGGAAAAACGCAGGGCTTTACTCTCCACTTGTTTCTTCATAATTCATCCTCGTCATCTACGATTTCAATCGCTTGCTTTTGGATTTCTTTTCCGGCTTCGTCGGCTTCCAGCGGCACGCCCGCCATGTCCACGATGATTCCGGCCTCAGCCATGTATTCCTGTTCGGATTGCAGTTCATCTACAACGTCACGGAATTCTTTCCCATGGCGTTCACGCACAACCATGCTGCGCGTTTTGAGACCTGAGTTAATAGCCGCAATGTCGGCATTGATTTCCTGAAGAGGGTTCCACCACGGCGTTCCGTCAGAGACCCATTCCCAGTTCAGATCGCCCAGCGTCATTCGACCGGGCAGTTTAAGTGTGCCGTCTGCAATGAATAGCTTCATGCGCCAGCCGGTAATATGATCGAGCAAATCACTTAGAGCGGCCTTCTTAGCACTGCAAGCCTTCTCATAGTGAATAAAAGCTGCGCGGCTGCCGAAGAAGTTTGTAAAGCTCTCGTCAAAAAATGACATCGGGATATCGAGACTTTTTAAACTCAGACTGATCATCTGCTGCGAAAAGTTTTGAAACTCGTTAGACGGGTTCTTACTCTCAATGATTGATGCCTCATCGCCCGGGTCGAGGTCCAGCATTACGGGCCCCTTGCCGAAGTCAACTTTATAACCGCCAGTCACGTCATCACTTTTGGTGACATCACTGAAGCCACCAGAGCTTTCGCGGCTCAGCACGAGCCCGAACATTTGCGAAATCTTGAGTTTGCCCAGCGCAAAATCATACGCCTCATAGCAATCTCTAAGGGTGTTGATTGCCGGGGCGAGTAATGAAACGCCCCTTATCTGGTCAAACCTTTGGTAATAGGCCAGATGGTAAATATTCCTCGCGTCGACAGTACGCTCGAAGTCATAACCGCCTGAATCGTCTCTTCTCCAGATGGCGACGCGTTTAGAGCGACCACCGGGGGAAACCTGAATGCCGTGTACCCAGTCGTTGGTGGTATTTTTGTCAGGATCACGCACTCGGTCAGACTCAATTGCCTGAAGTTGACCGTTTGATAGCTTTACTAAAAAGCAGTCGCCATCAACTGTTCTTCTTTCTTCTGCCATGCGGATGAGGCTTGGCAGGGAATGTCGGCCCGACACATCGCAGTTATAGGGCCGACTGAACCAATCCATTAGGGCTCGCAACTCAGCATCTAAGCCTTTGTCGCCCGTCTTCGGTTCAAAGCTAAACCGGCTCACGTAATCGAGATGTCTTCGTATTGCCCAAGCGGCAACTGAGAAGTTGCGTTGTAGGTCTCGCGCAGCGTTGGTTAAACGTTTACGTTTTGTGGGGGTGAGGATTTGGTCGGTGGATTTCAGCCGAGTGGTCGGAGTAAATCTGCGATCCGATGTAGCCGCCCCATCGTAATCGAAATTCGTTGCTCCACGCCATTGGCGAAAGCGATCAGCTATCATCTGAAGCATGGTTTAATTGAATCTGGGGTGAAAGGGGTCTGGTTCCTTTCGCTCGGGCGACTTTCTTTTCCCAGCGTGTGAGCTCTTCAAGCAATTGTTTGCGCGAAACCTGAAGCGTGACGCCGTCGATTGTCGTTTGGACAACTGCACCGGAGCCAGCTATGATTTCTGCTTGAATCTTGGCGACCATTTGTTCTTCAAAGGTCGGAACGCTGCTTGTCGCGTCTGAGCGAGTAATGTTTGTAGCCATTACTCAATTTTGCAGCGGTTTATAGAATTCCAGTTAGACTGGAAATAGGCAGAGTCGATTAAAGGCTTTCGGTGAGTTTGCCTACTTCGCTAAGAATTGCGGTAGCGGTATAGTCCTTGGAAAGGAGCGTGGCGCGGACGAAAACCATATTATCGTCCTCCTGTAGATATCGCATCTCCGAAAGCATATCTTCCAGCGTGTCAACGAATCTCTCTTCGATACTATCGTTACCGAATGTTTTAACTTCTAAAACTATCATCTCTCTTCCCCCATACCCGTATTATGGTGAAATCTCCTTGAGTAATAACTCTACCACCTCTTAAAGGGCGGTTCCATTCCGAAATTGTCGTTATTTTTAAGGAGGGTTGCCACCCGCTGTAGCGTTTTATGTACAGGAAGTGACACATCTGGTCACTAAGTCAGTGTTCTGACTGAATTTTCTTCGCAAGATTCACGTCTTGAACGAGACCGGAGTAGAGTTTAAGCATCTCTTTCGTCATATGCCCCGTAACAGCAGCAGTAGCCGCGAACCCGTGTTTACGAGCAAGCAACGCGGTATAGTAATGACGCAGCTTGTGGGGCGTAAAGTGCACCACCCTTTTTTGAACCGGCTCATTGTTTCGGCCAAGAGGATCACTAACTGTGTCCCACCAACCACCGGCAAGGTTTACCTTTTCGATCAAAGCATGCAACTCTGTGTTGAATCGCTCGTTCGAGAAACGGTCGCTGGCTTTGCCTACCTTCGTTTGGTGCTCATATTCTGACGACCAAGTAACGTCTCGTTTCTCAGGGATTACCCCAACCGCATTTAACGTGTATAAGGTTGTATGCTCTTCCCGATTCCAAGTAAAACCTTCATTGCAGACGTGTGTTATGCGTGCACGAGTTTTTTTCGTACTAATTTTATAGCCGTACGTTTTCAACCGGCGAAAAACATTATTTAATGTCGGACAGCCTTTGGGAATTAAAGCCGTTAGCTCTCTGCTGTTCGTAACCCCAGCCTCCAAAGCAGCAGCAACCGCTTTGCAACCGGCGGTGTGATTGTCAGGAACATCGTACTGTAGTTGCTTCCACGAGCGAAGGACTCGAGTTGAAAAGACGAAGCCACTGTCGGCCAACGGAGCCATGTCATGGAAGTTCTTCAACGCGGTAACGCATTTTGGTCCTAAGATTATTTCGAGACACATATGCTCTTCTGTTTTATGCCTTGATGGTCGATAAATCCAGCAGCCACAGTCATCCTCTTCCGACGTATCTAATTCATCCCAACGCATATTGCATAAATTTTGCGGTCTCATCGCTGAGTTGCTCGCTACAATTATGACGGTTCGCATAAACGGGTCGGCTGCATCAATTAGAGCCTCAACTTCTCCCTGTAACGGGACCACTACTTTAGATTTCCCTTTTACATGGCCGTCCTGTTTCGTAAGGTTCTTAAGAGAGCCAATAGCGAGCACGGTTGAGTCCGGCACGAATCCACGTTCACCGGCGGCACGGAATATCTCTTTGATCTTATTCATCTGCTCGTTTATGTATTCTCTGTTGTGGTTGGTCATCTCCACTTCTAGATCACGTAGCTTACGGAAGTCTTCGAGGGTGAAATCTGCGGCCCTCTTATGGCTAATCGGTTTCAGAATCTTCCCAACGCAATTAAGAAAGCTAAAATACTTCCTCAGCTTCTGGTCATACGTGAGGTGGATTGCCGGATCATATTGTTTCTGCAAGCACTTATGATTGTAGAAATCTTTGAATATCGCACGGATATCGTAATTATATTTCTGACCCGGCTGTTGCTCTTCAAGCTCCGGTGTGATTTGGCCTCCGAATAATTCATCGCGGAGCTCTTGAAGTGACCGGTACATCTCCGGTGAACCATTAACCCCCCGCAAGTAGCGATAGGGTCTGGTAATCTTGCCCGTCTCGACGCACTTCATCTTCAGCCTGACGAAAGGTCGCCCTGACGCTTTGTGTTCTCCGACCTTGAGTTGCTTTGGTCCCACATATATCTTTTCTGTTTTATTCATCGTTGCACCTTTCCTGCTTTTTGTAACTTGGCCTGAACTTCATTGATTCTTCGGATGTTATTCTTGGTTCTGGTAATATCCTCTCGGTATCTCTTTAGGTCGTCACCGTTGTAGTACGGAGAGTTGTCTTTAATTTTTTGTGTTACGGATTCTACTTGCTCTTCGAACTCGTCTAACCGCGTCTGCAATAAATCATCTTCGATCATCAAAGCTACCCGAACTGCGTCAGCTTGTTTGGTTGTTAAATTGAGAGTGATCTTACTCATGATGCGTTCCTTATGTATTGCTTGATTACTTTCTCGGCAGCATTGAATGTGCCGAACCTTTTCTTGGGATCAACTAGAATCGTATAACCCAGAGATGGGTCTTGCGGGTCGTCTTGCACATAGCACTTGTAATAAGGCTTGATGTATTTGGACCGTTGATCCTTGGGCAGTTTCTTCCAAGGCCTGGGAGAGAGAGTGCTCTCCGTGAAACAAATAATGAACTGCTTGTCAGTGCTCGTCCACTGACGAAATTTTGCGTAGGATGTCTCCATGCGCTTCGTGCGCTTTTGCCACTCAATCGATGGCAATCGTTTTCTGGTCATAGCTTGCACCTTTCTTAAAGAACTATAACAGCCAGTATAGGGCTATATCGACGCAGGTTCAACGAACCTTTGCGTAATTTTGCGTAATTTACGCAATCGATGAATTAGGGTTTAAGTGCCCAAGCGAGAATGGGGCTTGAAAAGAAGGGTTTCAAAGACAAAACCAAAGAGTTGCGTAATGTAACTGCGATACGTTATGAGCCTCGCGAGCTACCGGGCTGCTCCACCCCGCGTCATAGCAATTAGTCTTTGAAATAAGTACTTTGCAAGCAAAATCCTCGTTTCATCAATACTGTATTATAACACAGATACCGATACCAGTAAACCCTACCTATATGAGCTTTCACAAAGCAGTGCGTAAAATTGCGTAAATTGCGTAACGATTTAGCAAGCCTGTCAAAAAAATAATTGGCCCTTAGACGGCCTCTGAAGAAAAGATTTACGCACACTCTACTCAAAGTGCTTGTTCAACTTTTCCATCGCCAACTGTTCGTTGGCCGTACCAACAAAAACCATGATCCGGCGAAGTGCCTCTTGGAAGTTTGCATGGTGCGCTACCGCAACAGAATCCATCTCGGACTCTTGCAACTCCTGTGCGAGTTTCTCAAGTTCAGCAGCGCAAAGACGCAGCCGTTCGGCTGTTTCGGTAAAGGCCGCTGCGGGGAAGTCTTTTAAATTTTTTTGTGGCATTTTTGTAATCCTTGATACGGCGAAGCATCAAAACAGTTCCCACACATTACTCCAATCGAAATAAATATTAACACTTTTTCTGACGGTCACAACCCCCTTTTCGTACTAGGCCCAACTGCGCAGTACTTTCCTGTACTGCGCCCAGCTACACAAACCCGTATGGGTATTGACCACTATCTGTCATTAGGCGCTTGAAAAGGGCTATAAAGGGCTGTATAACATTGCCTGTGTTACGTAGCAGTAAAGGAGGGCGAGTGATGCAACAGTGTAAAGACGAACTTGATTGGATTAAAGATGCGAATTTCGTGTCGGCAGAAGAAGCAGCAACGCTTCTTAGAATGACGATTCAGGCGGTCTACCGGTGGTTACGCGAATCAAAGATCGACGGAACGAAGATCGGAAAATGCTGGTGGATACCATCCAGCGAAATAAACCGTATATGGCGTGAGGGTCGTAACTGCTCCTCCGAGGCAGCGAGTCCCAAGGCGGCCCCAGTGGCCGCCACACGCCTATCGGCACAAGACGAAATGGAACAAATCGTTACGGGAGGCCGATCATGAGCTACCCACTATTCGATGTTGCCACCACGTTGGCACGAACCAGTGATCCTGACTCTTCAAAAGAAGCTGCTCGGGATTTCGTAACATCCGGCGGGCTTGCTGCCTCCGAACAACTCGCTTACCAGCTAATAGCGAACTACCCGGGTAAGACGGCCAAGGAGCTCGAGGAAATCAGAGGCCTCGAACGCTGCACCGTGACTCGACGGGTTAACAACCTCGTCAAAAAGGGATTAGTCATCAGAGGTGAGCTCAAGAAACAAGAAAATGGCCGCCGCGCTGCGACTCTATACACCAAAACCGCTTTTCACCTAAGGAAACAAACCGATGTCAGTTCATGAATTCGATACGTACGAGGAAGCAAAAGAGTTTGCTCACAATACCCAAGGCGATAAGACTCTCGAGCGAGTCGACGGAAAGTTCAAAATCACTGTCCGTGAGTTATCAGCCATTCACCGTGTAGCCATGGAAGGGCCAGACCCAGTTGAAGAACAAAAAGACGAAGAAGAAGAAGAAGAAGAAGAACGATCCGATCAGGAATCCTGATCATTACAGCCGTGGCGAGGGATTGCTGCAATGCTTTGATGCTTTTGTTGCTCAGTACGGACGCGAGGCAGGCATCATAGCGGCTCGGTTTGCGATTCACAAATATAACAGCCGCTTTGACCTTAAAGGTCAGGCGTTGAGTGATCTTTGCAAAATCCAACAGTTTGCTGAAATGATCAAACCATTAATGGATGATTACGATTGGCCTAGTTGACGAGGTAATTGCTGATGACGGAATTATCAGAATTTGAAACGGAATGGATTCCAGACGACTTACAGTTCAGGCTGTTCTTCGTCCAGAACTACCCTCTTGGACGCATGCGGACGCTTATCCAGTGTATACCGGCTTCGGGACCAAGAGATTTAGATGCACGCTTGCAGATCACCGCGTTCTGCCTCGACTTTCTGGAGGCCGACAGCGATGCCTAGATACCAACACAAGGGAGACTTCAAGTCTGCCCCGAAATGGAGATGCCCCAATTGCGGTGGCATGGTCAAAACCGTTGAGTGCGTATCGTGCCTCATCAAATCAGAAGCAAGGAGTAAAGAGCGTGTACATACAGCCGAGCGAGATGTACGGAAGTGTTGGGATCGAACTCACAGGGGAAGTACTCCTAAACGCTGGCTATCGCGCAGAGAGCCTGATGAAGGGAAGGGCAATTTACGAGGACTCGACTTTTGAGGGCATGTGGAGACAAGGAAGGTTTTTAACCATGACCGAGGGTAATGACTTCCTCACATATTCAAAATTTATTAATCGACATGGGGATGCTGCTAAGAAGTTCATGGATGACATGGATTGGTTGGAGGCATGTGCTAAGGGAGCGTATGAACGTGAACAAAAGAGAAAAGACATTACAGGAAAGCTTGGCCGAGGTCGAGAACAAGCTTCGACGAACTCAGAACAATTGGAAGCATTACCTACCCAACAATGACGACCCGGATAAGGTAGTTGCTCTTATTATGCGAATGCTCAAATCCCAACCTGATCTGATGCGGGCGTGTGAACATGGGACCTTTTGGCGGGCGTTGTCACAACTGATGACGCTCGACCTGAGCGTCGATGGGGCCATGGGTGAAGCTTACCTCATGATGTACGGGGTCGAGGTCAAGCTGGTGATCGGATACAAGGGCTTAATTAAACTGGCGCAACGCTCGGGCGAAGTCAAATCCCTATTTGCAGCCTGTGTGTACGAAACCGATAGCTTTAGCGTGAGCTATGGCATGCAGCAAGAGGTCGTGCATAAGCTCGATGATTCAAGTGAGCGATCAAACGGCGAACTTACCCATGTATACGCTATCTGCACCTTAACCAACGGCACGATAGTTCCCCTCGTGATGGACAAAGCAGCGATTGAGAATCATCGCATGTCGTTTAGCAAGGGCTCTGATCGCAGCAGTAGTCCGTGGGTAACCTCCCCTGAAAGAATGTGGATGAAAACAGTGATCCGCAAGATGCTCTCCAGTGGAATGATACCGCTAAGTGCCGAAGTTAAAGACTCACTAAACGAAGATGACACCGTGACTCTGCCACCGACAGAGAAGCTGATTAACAATTTTGTTGAATCGTATCAGCCGGAAACCGAAGAGGTGGAAGCATGAAGGTCTGCTGCCCGAATCACGCGAAGACGAAGCATCTGCAAGCCGAATTAAGCATACGGCTTGGGAGACCGTTTCGTCTATGGGAAGCCATCGGAGTGGTTGAGTCGCTGTTCCAGTTCGCATGCAATTCGGCTGATGACGGGCGAATCGGGCGATACAACAACGATGTAATTGCGTTTTGGTTTGAATGGTTTCCAGAGGGGGAGGCTGGGAGCCAGGATTTGATTGATGCCTTGATCGAGGTGGGTTATGTCGAGGAAACCGACGATGACCGTTTGCTAATTCACGATTGGACAGATCACGCTCCTAAATATATTCAGGACCGCCTGCGAAAACGCAAAAGTCGCGAAAAGTCACAAGATGTCCCAACTGGTCACAACTTGTCACAAGAAGTCGCGATTAACCCTACCATACCACACCCAACCCAACCCATTACATATTTAAACGAGATAGACGAAATCATTGAGAAGTGGAATTCCCATATTCCGAAGGTGAGACGGATCAACCTCCGCAAAGGCGGTGGCCTAACTCCCACTCGGCACAAGATGCTTTTGAAATGCATCGAAGACGACCCGGAATGGATTGCTTTAGCTAATCGGGCTCTCGAGCATTTTCCGTTGAAGTCCGTTGAGGATATCGACTGGAAGCCGCACATCAAATGGTTTCTCGAACCAGACACCGCGATCAAGATCGTGGAGGGGAACTATGACTGGGGCAAACATATTAAACCCGGCCCGCCTCCTAAAAAGCCAAAGACCGCAGCGGAGAACAGAAAACAAAAGTTGTTTGAACAAATTGCTGCCTTTCGCCGGAAGGGCGAAGGAAATTCTCCCGAGTGCGAACGGCTGCGAGACGAGCTACACGCTTTAGATAAGGTTTCCAAATGAAAACTTACGTTGGAATCGATCCCGGGCTACGAGGTGGCATTGCGGTAGTTTCACCCAGTGGTCCGTATGCCTATGCAATGCCTGAAACTGAAAGAGATACCCTCGCAATTTTTGAGGAGTTGGGAAGTGATCGGTACGGCGTGTTCGCACTGATCGAGGACGTTCATTCTATGCCGGGTAATTCGCCTAGAAGCATGTTCACGTTTGGGCGCAATTATGGAATGCTCCGAGCAATGTTAATCGCGAACTACATACCGTTTGAGACTGTGACACCCACAACGTGGCAAAAAGAATTCGGCCTCATCAATCGAAAGCTGGGTAAGACGGCAAAGAAGAACACACATAAGGCGAGAGCACAGGAGTTGTTTCCTACCATAGAAAAAATAACACACAAAACCGCAGATGCGTTACTGATCGCTGAATATTGCAAAAGGACAAACAAATAATGATACGCGTACGTTACATCAAACCTTACACGCGTGAATGGGTTCTCGTGAAAACGAGCTCTCCTGACGCAACTTGTAGATTGAATCAAGAACTAATCGAAAATGGGTTCAGCGTTGTGGGGATCGCTAAATTCTTGACACATAGACTTTTCTGGTGGCGTAAGAAGCCACATGAAAAAGCCTGAATGCGCAATCGTCTCACTGTTTCTCGTGATTCAGCTACCGGGCGGGTGTGCAATTACGAGCTTTCTACTAATCGTAACGGGATTGGTTTTTTACGAACGAGTAAAAGCCAATGCGTGAATACCACATACTTTCTCTGGGCTGTGGAGTCCAGTCGACGACTTTATATTTGCAATCAATGCGGGGAGAGCTCCCAGACGGCATCGAGTTCGACGCCTGCATCTTTGCTGACCCGGGCGACGAGGGCGCGGAGGTCTATCGTCACTTAGATTGGTTGGATTCCCTTGGTGGGCCTCCTATCCTTGTCCGCAGCATCGGTCGGCTAGGTGACGACATCACGGCCACCGAGAACAGGAAGAAACGGATAGCGTCGATTCCTGCTTTCACACTCGGGGTGGACGGCGTTGTTGGTACACTCAGGCGGCAATGCACCAATGACTATAAGATTCAGGTGGTGGAACGAACGATCCGACGCGATATCTTGCAGCTTCCACCTCGTAAGCATATCCCGAAAGATGTCAAAGTCATTCAATATGTTGGGTTTAGTTTCGATGAGCCCGGTCGAGCGGCCAGAGCTCGTGGACGGTTCAACCAAAGAGGCTGGACGGACGTCAGGTTCCCGCTGATCGAGGACCGCATGACCCGTACTCACTGCATCGAGTATCTCGAGCAAATCGTACCGCACAAAGTGCCACGTAGTGCGTGCGTCTTCTGCCCTTATAAATCGAATCGAGAATGGTTGGCATTAAAAAACGCTGGGGGGCCTAACTGGGAACGTGCGGTTGAGATCGACAGAGCTCTACGCACTCCCGGGACCGTTATGCACGACCGTATCGATTCACCAATGTATTTACATCGTACCTGTAAGCCGATTGAAGAAGCTTACTTGGACGAAGACCAAATGGATTTATTTGATTTAGAGTGTGAAGGGGGATGCGGATTATGAAATGTCTCGTTTGTACTGACGGAGAGCTCACATGGAACTCCGATGACGCGGTGTATGAACCATCGGATGATTTTGACTATGCAGTGGTGTCTTTTTACAAATGCCAAAAGTGTGATGCGTGGTATGAGGTGTATCACGGGAAGCACGCCCCAGAGGTTCGCGAAGGATTGATAAACAATGATCGTGTTGGAAGATAAAAAAGCCGTCATCATGACTCCTCCGAGGACGGGGTCGGAAATGCTGCATCGTTTGTTGTGTCATCGCAAGCAAGCCTATTGGGTGTGCTCACAGGACCCACACGGACACCAGAACCGGCACTCAACGGAAATCCCCTTAGACTGGAAAACCTATGATCAATACATAGTTGTTCGGAATCCGTGGATCAGGCTCTTGGGATTGTTTGAAGAGCATAATCGCTTCTTAGTCTCCCGTTCTAAAAACCGTTGGACGCTAACTGAGTATCTTGATCGTCGGTCAGAACTGTCGTGGCGACACAACTGGACGTTATCCCATTGGGCACAGGGTTTAGAACCTAAAGGGCTTATCCATCACGAAAGTATCCCAGAGGATTTGCGGAAACACTTGAAGATTATGTCTCGAGTCCCAATTGACTTCCATCCTCGCAATCGATGGAAGGATGAGTATAAAGCACTCGACTATGATCGGCTCGTATCGCTGTACATGGAATTAGTACCCGATCTCATCTACGGATACCACGACAGGGCCATTACGCCGATTATGGCAAGGACGTTTCAGCAATGCCGTTAAAACTGAGGTTAAAGGCTGGTGACCGATTGGTAATTAACTCGGCTTACCTCGAGGTAGAACGCGTCGGTCAAACCAATGTATCTGTCTCGATTGAAGCCCCGGAAGAGGTAGCGATTTTCATCCGTAGAAAAACGACTTCACAATCAAGGCCTAATACGGTAGAAAATGATTAACGAAACAAACAGTCGTTGAACGACTCTAAAACAATTCCGTGGAACGGTTTGGGCCCCGCCAATTGCCCAAGCCGTTCTTTTTTTTTGGACTGACAATATGCCGAGTGGACTGACAGATAGAGGTCAATTGATGCTCCTCAAATTTGCGTTTGGCGAAGAGACAGTCCCTACCAACTACAAAGTCAAACTCGTTACTGATTCAACAATAGCTCCGACCATCAATACTTTCTCGGAGCTCAGTGAGATTCCGGCTGGCGGTGGTTATTCGACCGGAGGCATGACGTTCGATAAGGACGACATGACGTTTACCCAGTATACGGGCGATATACATGCGAACGCAGTGGTGACAGATGACACGATCCTCTGGACGGCCACGGGACCTATCCCATCCTCCGGCACGGGGTATACGTATGCAGTGATCACGGACGGTTCCACAGCCGACAACGTCATTGCGTATGTAGACCTCGATGGACCCGACAGTTTGAACGAAGACGAAATACTCTCTGTAAACAAAATTCAATTCTGGTCAGTTGACCAAAACAGCTAATTTAAAGGAGCCACTTTATGGCAACCGGCATGACAGATCGTGGAAGAAAACTATTACTGGAATATTCTTTCAATGGAGAAACAGTTCCTTCCACTTACAACGGAAAACTCGTCACTGACGCAAGTGTTACTAAAGCGATCAACACGTTCAGTGAGCTCAGTGAGGTCCCTGCTGGAAGCGGGTATACGACCGGAGGTGTGAGCTTCTCTTCCTCCAACGTCACTATTACGGAGGTCGATTCAAGCATCGGCGCGAAGGCCGAGATCGCTGATGATCACTTTAGCTGGAGTCTCAGCGGTACATTTCCGGCGAGTGGAACAGGCGCAACATTCCTTGTGATCACAGACGGAACCGGCAGTGACAACGTCCTTGGCTTCGTTGATCTCGGAGGAGCTAAGACCGGCTCATCTGGGGGCACATTCAAGGTTAACGATGTCGAATTCCAAATCAACGAAAGCTAACGATGGAAGCGATCCTCGCAACTAAAGATGCGAACGGTTACGTCGATGGCGATATCGTCGAGGCGTTTAGTCTCAATCGAATTAGGTTCACGCATGCCCAAACGTTGACAAGCGTCCAGCATTATCCGCTGGATGCAGTCAGCGGGCTGCGAGTGCCGGAGACTCCGCTCGATAAACTACTCGCAGTGACTCACAAGTTTAAGTATGTCCTAAACCAGCCAGGTGCGCTAAAAGTCGACTTGGTTACTGGTGATACCGTCGAGCTCGATGCTGATTTTTCTGAGTTTCTCTCAAGGCGGCTTGAGAACCCGGAGCACATGATCTTTGGTGGGTCAGAAATCACGCACTGGTACGGAGAACGACTGCCTGATGTAAGTGGTGACACTGCGTGGGACACACTAGAGTCGTGTACTGATTATCTGCGAGAAGATTACTCGACATGGCCTTTAACGGATTTAGAAAAGCGGCTGTTCTTGCCGATTTCGATGACTGGAAAAGCCGTCACTGAATCCGGCACGGTTGACGTTCTATTAAGCGATCCTACGGTCGATGAGTTCCGCTCCTCGTTAATTCAGATCGATGGTGAGGGCGACGACGAAACGCATACCGTGTTAGCACGGCGAAGATTCAACGTCCCGTATTGGGATTTATCCGCAACTCTGGGAATTCAGCCGAACATTGCTCGAACGCAGATGACCGATGTCCGTACCTCCGATGACATCCCGCACGTAGATGCTCTCGTCGAGGATAAGGAAGAATAATGGCTGACGTAATAACCAGTATCGGGTCGAACAGTAGCATTACCACAGGAACCCCTAGTTCCTGCTCTGGCTCAAGCTCTCCTTATACTGTGGCTTTCCCATCTGCTCCGTCCAACGTGAGCATTGGCGACAGCGTAAGTTTTCAAGATGAAACATCTAGTTACGCAACCTTTACTTATTTGGTAACGGACCTCTCTGGATCGTCACTTACCTTGAAGTTCGTTTCCGAGAGCTCGGGGTACTCCGGCGACACCTCTCCGTGTGATATTTACGATAGTTCGTACGGGCAGGCAACCGGCACATTTAAGCGAACGTACTCTACGATCACTTCATGGGAATCTGATCTAGATAACACGGCGATCTATTCGAGCGGCGACGATGCAATCGGTGAGTGTTACAAAGATTCAAACTTCAACGAAGCGTTCACGATCAACGGCGGTGGTACTGTCGGGCTGGACTCCGTGAAGCTCACCGCCCCCGCAGGGCAACGGCATGACGGCACAGCAGGAACAGGGGTTGTGAACGTATACAACTCGGCTCAGCAGTCTACTTCCGTGATCAGTCGGCAGAATACGACGATTAGCTTTCTCGAATACCATATGGGTAATAACTCCGTTAACAACCGCGCGTTAACAGTTAATAGCTCGGCGTATACCGAAATCATTTTCAGTCAAAACATTATTCACAACCTCACTGGTTCTTTTCCAATCGCCGTCTTATTTGCGACTGGTAACAGTTCCAGCGATACACGTTATTGTCACAACAACTTATTTTATGATATCGATGATTCTGATGACCGAGTTAAAGCCGTGTTAGTGCAGGGTAGTTACCCTCTGAAAGTGTGGAACAACACGACCTATTTAATCCGAACGGGGTCTGGGAGTAAAAATGCGTATAGTTTTGCTTGTGACACCGCCAGTACGGCTATGGAAGTTAAAAACTGTTTAGCCATTATGACCACCTCAACTGGGGCTGAGGCATTCGCACAAAACTACAATTCAGACTCGAATTTCAATGGAAGCGATTTTTCGACTGCGACTGGAGGAGCGGATGACCTAACGAGCCTAACAACAGCCGTGTTTGAAGATTACGATGCTTCGCCACCAGAGTTTTCTTTGGCGGATGATTCGTCACCTATTGGAGCCGGTGTCGATCTTGGTACGACCGCAGGTGTGAATGTAGATATAACCGGGCGCGATCGTTCCAGTGACTCCTCTTGGTCGATGGGAGCGTTTCAGTATGTGAGCTCCGATGTAGTTATCACTGCTGACCCAATGACATCGGTCTCGACGATGACAGGTACAGCGATTCAAGGGGCTCTGGTTTCTGCTGACCCGATGACGAGCGTCTCAACCATGGACGGCACAGCGATTCAGGGTGCTCTGATATCAGCAGACCCGATGACATCCGTCTCCACGATGGATGGCAACGCAGTGCAGGGAGCACTGATCTCGGCAGACCCGATGAGCTCGGTTTCTACGATGGATGGCAACGCAGTGCAGGGAGCACTGATCTCGGCAGACCCGATGAGCTCGGTTTCTACGATGGATGGTACAGCCATTCAGGGAGCTCTAATTACCGCTGACCCAATGACCAGCGTTTCTACCATGGACGGGGCATTTGTCGGGGATGTAGTCATAAACGCAGACCCGATGACTAGCGTCTCAACAATGGATGGCACGGCCATTCAGGGAGCTTTGATTTCTGCGGACCCCATGACCTCTGTCTCCACAATGGACGGTACGTTCGTAGGCGACGTGGTCATAACGGCTGATCCGATGACAAGCGTCTCGACCATGACTGGAACCTTAGTCCAAGGGGCTCTGGTTTCTGCTGACCCTATGACATCTGTTTCCACAATGACTGGGACGTTTGTTAGTGAAACAGTAATCTCCGCTGACCCTATGACTTCGGTTTCTACGATGACCGGAACGTTCGTGGGCGATGTCGTGATTAACGCTGACCCCATGATTTCAATTGGAACGATGAGTGGTCAATACGGGGACCCTTATCAAATACTCTACGTGATAAACGCAACTCTCGATGCGACGACGACGACCGGGCTTCTCGACGTACCAAAGATCACCGATACAAGTCTAAAAAACTGAGGTAGCAATGAAAACTCAATTGAAAAACTCATCCGGCCAATACGTCACAATCAATGACGGCGAAAGCTGTAATTTTTCTGGCACACTTAAAGATACTAGTGGGACCACGGTGAGCACCATCACTTCTCTGAAGCTCACGTTGCTAGACGAAACAACCGGCGCAATCATTAACAGTCGGGATAACCAAGACGTGAACGGAGTCAACGGCGGTACGTTCTCTGCTGGTGCATTTACGGTTGAGTTCGACGGCAGTGATACGGCTGCCGTGGGAGAGATCGCAGACGGTAAGACCCAGAATCGCGTAGCACGCATGGCTTTCGAATATTCTGACGGAGATAGCACGAGAAAGGGAATTCAGGAATTCTACTTCCCAATTTATAAGATGAAAACGACATCTGGCGTGGGTACAGGTTCGGTTGAGATAACGCTGACGCAGACCGATAGCTCCGGCAATCCTGTTCCTGAAGCTAGTGTCTGGGTCACAAGCGATCTGGCGGGGCAAAACACTGTCGCAGGACCTGTCATAACAAATGTCGCTGGCGTTACTCCAACCATTAATCTAAATCCTGGCGTGTACTATTGGTGGGCCAGTCATTCGGATAACACATTTACTAATCCGAGCAAAATTACTGTCACTAGCTGAAAGGGGAAGCTATCAGTACGGCTTATGAAGCTCATAGAGAGACTATGCGAGCTCGCACGGCTGCGCAAAGTCAGTCGGGTAGAGATATATCACCCATTCCAAAGGTGCGATCCGGGCGTAGGAAGAGTGCGTGTGCATTAAACTTTCAAAAGTTTTGCGAAACCTACTTCTCTGGAACCTTCCACCTAGGTTGGAGCCCAGACCATCTAAAAGTCATTGAGAAGATCGAGCATGCTTGCTTGCGAGGGGGCCTGTTCGCGCTGGCGATGCCTCGAGGGTCGGGTAAGACCTCGTTGTGTGAGACGGCGGCGCTTTGGGCCATACTCTATGGTCACCGGAAGTCAGTGGTTCTTATAGGGGCTTCGGAGGACGCTGGGGCAATGATGCTTGACAGCGTGAAAGCGGAAGTTGAGATGAACGAACTTCTCGCTGCTGACTTTCCCGAGGTCTGCTATCCCATTGAAAAGCTAGATGGGATTGTCAACCGTACAGCAGGCCAGCTATGCAACGGCAAGAGAACGTACATCACTTGGACCGCGAAGAAAATCGTGCTGCCAACGGTTCCTAAGTCTAAGAGCAGTGGAGCAATTTGTCTTGCTCTGGGTATAACCGGTCGAATACGTGGTCTTAAGAGTAAGCTGCCAACAGGAGAGGCTGTACGACCCGACTTTGTGATCGTAGATGACCCTCAAACTGATGAATCGGCACGCAGTCCCAGTCAGTCACAAAATCGGGAGAACATATTAGCCTCAGCAATCCTTGGGCTCGCCGGGCCCGGGAAGAAGATGTCAGGATTCATGCCCTGTACGATCATCCGGCCTAACGACATGGCTGCCAGCATTCTTGATCGCGAGAAACACCCGGAGTGGCAAGGTGAGACAACTCAGATGGTGTACAAGTGGCCGACCAACCAAGCTCTCTGGAATAAGTATGCAGAACTCCGGCAGGAAGAATTTAGAGCCGATGGAGACGGAAGTCAGGCTACGAAGTTTTATAAGAAGAACCGTAAAGAGATGGATGCTGGCTCAGTCGTTGCGTGGGATCAACGGTTCAATGAGGATGAACTGTCGGCCCTTCAACACGCATACAACCTAAAGATTCGTGACGAAGCAAGCTTCTTTTCTGAATACCAAAACCTTCCTCTAATTGACGAAGAAACCTCCGACCTGCTTACCGCAGATGAAATCGCTAAAAAGATCAACGGTTACAAAAAGCTCGAGGTTCCGACTGAGTGTGAAAAGATCACTACTTTTGTAGACATTCAGCAGAAGTGTTTGTACTACGTGACGACGGCGTGGACGACAGGCTTCACCGGATACATTTTGGACTATGGGGCTTACCCAGATCAAAAACGTAAGTATTTTACGCTGCGTGATATTTCTAAAACATTACAGTTGGCAAAGCCCGGAGCGGGTCTCGAAGGAGCAATCTACGCAGGGCTTCAAGAGCTTACCGAGGACATCATGTCAAAACGCTATGTCAGGGACGATGGTGCGGAGCTCGCGTGCGACCTGACGTTAATCGACGCGAACTGGGGAACCTCTACCGACATCGTACATCAGTTCTGTCGGAACACTTCTCACCGGGGGAAGGTGCTTCCTGCTCATGGCCGGTATGTGGGAGCCTCTAGTAAGCCCTTCAGTGATTACGCTAAACGTAAAGGTGAACGCACTGGCTTTAATTGGCGTATGCCTACCGTTAAAGGGAAGAGATTTGTCAGGCACGTGTTGTTTGACTCGAACTTCTGGAAGACATTCGTCCATGCTCGATTCGCTCAAGCATTAGGTGATCCGGGTTGTTTGAGTTTGTACAAAGCAAAACCGACAACTCACCGGATGATAGGCGATCAAATGCACGCAGAGTTTCGGATTAAAACGTCCGGGCGAGGCAGGGAGGTAGATGAATGGAAGCTCCTGCCGAACAGACCAGATAACCACCTGCTTGACTGCATCTCAGGGTCGGCAGTTGCGGCTAGCGTAACGGGATGTTCGTTAGCAGGAATTAATAATCGCTCGGCTGAGGATTTAGCTAGGCAGCTAGAAAACCGGAAGAGATCACGACGACAACGCGTCAGTTACCTTTAGAAAGGATTTGGGGAGATGGCTAAGAAGAAAGTAGCGAAGAAGAGAGGGCGACCGAAAGGTTCACGGACTGCGACGATAGAAACGGTAGTCGTACAGCCAAGTAAATGTAAGAAGTGCGGATCGACCAATCGCAGTAAGTATGTAGACAAACGAACGCTAGACTTGCTCGGTCAGCTTGCTGACGGTACTATATACACATCGGTCACGTGGCGACGGACGAAATGTCTGGATTGCGGACAGGTGAGAGACGATAAAACATATAACGAATAACCCCTTCTTCGGGATGGGTTCTCTGCCGCTCAGGATTTAAGTTGCACCTTTCTCCTGAGCGGTTTTTCTATGCGCTGAGAAAATTTGGGGGGAACATTGTAATGTTGCGCAAACTACAAAAACTAGTTGGCCCGAGAAATATGGGGGGAACATTATAATGTTGCGCAAAGTACAGAAACCTTTTCGCCCGAGAAATATGGGGGGGAAGCATTATAGTGTAGCGCTTAATACCGAAATTAGTTG
>Ga0208919_1000874_pt1 | contig 18461 bp, 28 predicted proteins | sample 4_EtaG_FD_184076 | JGI IMG/M metagenome (GOLD analysis project Ga0208919, IMG submission 184076) | Marine viral communities from the Subarctic Pacific Ocean - 4_ETSP_OMZ_AT15127 metaG (SPAdes) (version 3) | ecosystem: Environmental > Aquatic > Marine > Oceanic | place: Pacific Ocean | collected...
AAACAATGGTCTGTTTAAAACTCTATTAAGGGACATTATCTCCCTCCCTGCATACCTTGGAATGCTTGGAATGCACTTATACCAGTTCCAATAGATTGTGCTAATGGACTTGTCTGTGGTTGAGTTGAAGCTGTAAGTGTTGATTGCGACTTAGGTCCAGCAGCGTAAATGTTAGATAAAAATTCAGCTCTTTGGTAAGGTTCAAAAGCTTGTTGTAATTGAGATTGTCTAGCAGCATCTAATGTAGTCTGAGCTAATTGTCTTTGTAAACCACCAGCTGACATTAATTGTTGTAAATCTGCTTGTGCCATCTGTTGTTGACCTGAACCTATTTGTGCTAACTGACTACCAATTTGTGCCTGTTGTGCCTGTTGTTGTTGAGCTGCACCTAATGCTGCTCCAAAACCTTTTTGTTGAGCTAATCCAACTTGACCCAATCTTGCTCTTTCTAATTCTGCTTGAGCAATTCCTTCTCTTCCACCACCAAAAGCTCCTGACATGACAGCTTGTGCACCTAATCTATTTTGAGCTTGCGCTGCTTGTCTATTTATTTCATCAATTACATATGACTGATAAGGATTAAAAAATTGATTTATGTTTGGAGTTTGTGCTGCAAGTAATTGTCCGATGCCCGATGTTACTGTTGGCTGACCCACTCCTGTTGTTCCCGCAGCGGTTAGTCCTTGTTGTTCAAGTGCACTAAATGGTGCAACTTGCATTGCTGGAATACTTACGGGTTTGTCTGCAGCGGCACGCGCAAGATCCATTAATTCTATTTTACGCTCTTCAATACCTGGTGCTTCTCTTATAACTGATTGTTGGAATTGACTACTACTTCCGCCACCTGATGGTGCTGGAGCTGATTTACTTCCTCCGCCAAATACACTTCCTATTATTGATCCCATTATAAATCCTTCTCCATTTGAATATGCTTAGCTTTCCAACCCCACTTTTTTGAAACTTTAGACCAACCTGGTCTAACCCAAAAGCTTAGTTTTTTGCAGCCATTAAGTTTAGCAAATTTTGTTACTGTATTCACTATCTTATCCTCCCATAAATGTCTTTTTCTTCCTGTGCAGATAATAGCTTCAAGTTGAGAGTAATTTGGTAAAGCAGCGATACGAGTTACAAATAATGCAAACACTTGGTTAAGCTCCTCTTCATCACTACCAAAAACAAGAAACATTTGTGCTTCGTCTTTTTTTAATAAATCTTTTATGTCTCTTGGTTCTGCAAAACCACCTGAATACTTTAATGCTTCTGTAACCATAAATTCACAGAGAGGCCAAAACTTATCTATGTATTTAGGCTCAACTGATAAAACTGATATGTCAGGTTTAATTGGCTTGGGCTTTTGCATTTCTACTTCCTTCTAATAAATCAAAAACTCTTTTGTATCGCTTTTGTTGTTCGTAGAAGTATTGTGCACCTTTTTCTCTCATATCTTTCATGCTACTTGGATTTGCACCAGCTATGATTCCTGCGCCTAATACTCCATCTGCTCTTGTTACAAACTCACCGTCTGCTAATTGAGCTAACATTGTATCTTCGTCTTTGTCTCCTGTGCCAGACCCATCTTCGACATATCCCGATGCTCTAACATAATTGTTTGCATCGTCTTCGTCATGAGATCTTTTACTTGGAAGATAGTTAATACCACCTTCATTAAATTTTTTTATTTCTGCTAATCCACCTTCTCTTAGTCTTTGTTTCTCAACAGCATAAGGACCCATTCTTAAATCACCTTGATTTGCTGGATCAGCTTCAGGTATGTAGACTTGTTCAAAAGTTTTTTCTGTACCATCTACTGGATCTATATATTTAAAACCACCTCTTTGTTTTTGTAATTCTGCCACAGCTAAATTATATGTAGGTGTGAAAACATCTTGTGGTTGGTTTTCGAATGCGCCTGATAGATAAGCTAAGGCTGCAACTCCCGTTGCTGCTTTACCTGGACTTATTTCTAATTCTCCAGTGAACATAGGATTATCTCCTTTTGTCATCCTTTGTCTTGTAAATAATTTTTGTAAAAAGTTTTGATCTGCTCTTTGTCCCATCTGTCCACCTGACCCCATTTGTGCTTTAGCAATTTCATTTGCTATCGAAGTTGTACCTATATCATCTCCTGGTAAAGGATTAACCTGTTGAATACCTAAAGAGGGGTATGTTTGTCCTAAAGTTTGCAATGCTGGTAATTTTGTAAATGCCATCGGAGCAAATTGAGATTGTGCTGTAGCAAAACCTGGTAAACCTAACGCTGATCCGCCACCTAAAACTCCTTTACCGCCATAGTACCCAGCGACAGCTCCTGTAATTCCACCAAGTATTCTTTGTATTCCTGATCCACCAGCGTCTTTAGATCCTTTATAACCTTTGTATCCTCCGTAGGCTGCTAGTGCGTAGGGTAAAAATGCGAGTGGTCCTGCCATAATATTATGTATTCCTTAAAATTAGCTAATTAGAAAATATTACCATTTTAAGAGGTCTTTGACAACTCATCCCAAAAAGAAGATCTATATTGATGTTCTCCGACATGAGTTATTTTTTCAGTAACTAACGCATGACATTTACCACCAATATCTCTCCACCTCTTACAGAAGGCAAAATCTTCGCCTAAATATTGCTTTTTTATTGGATCAAAGTCAGTATCAAAAAGATTATAAAAGAAAGGTCTGTTAGTTAATTTACCATTAATAATTGTTTTTTGTATTATCTCTTTTTCAGGATAAGCCTTAATCATCTTCTCTATAACTTCTCTTTTAATTAACATGCACCCAGTAGGAGAGTGAGTTACCTCTATTACACCGTTTTCAATTGTAACTTCTTTTTCATTAGGTAGCTTCATAGGATATTGATACAAAGCTTTATATTGTAAATCATGTTCGTTTTTAATTTTACCCTCTTTTATTCTTTCCCAAGCCTGTTTCCAATTCAAACTTTTTAAAGCATAGGGAACTGAAATAACATCTTTTTTAGCAGCTATCATTTTAAATATAGATGCAGATTCAAAATCAATATCAGAATCAATAAATAATAAATGTGTGCTATCTGTTTCCATAAAACTTGAGACACAAAGATTTCTACCTTGTGTAACTAGAGATGATTTCATTACTTGAAAACAAACTAACACATCATTTTTCATACATTGTTTTTGAAACTCTAGGCAAGCTTGAAAGAAATGCAAAGATACATCACTATGACATGGAGTTGCTACGAATATTGAAAATTTTTTAGGTTTAGGTTTATTGTTAATAGGTGCTTTTGGTTTTTTAAACCATATAGGTTTGCTGTGATCTTGCATTAACCAACCCACCTATCTATTAATTTAATTTTTTCTTCAGCATCTACTATGTTTTGTAGTAATTTATCTATTTCGTCTAGATGTTGTGGGTGTTCTCCAATCCCTACTGAATTACTAAGATATATTTTTATAGTTGTAGAAGCTTCCGCTATTTGTGCTTCATATCTCTTTTTAAGTGCTTTTAGCATTTTGTAGTGCTCCCTGTAAAAAACCAGTCCAATGACCAGCTATAGTTTTCCAATTGTAAAAATGATTAAAAAAATTCTGTTGAAATCTTAAATGATTTCTACAGCCTTCTGTATTGATTTGTCCAGCCACACCATCTATGACAGCAGCAAATTGTTGTGCAAGATTTTCCCAATTTTTATCGTAAGGAATATAGATAGGAAACTCCGTGCATGTCTCATACAATGCTCCGTTGTCCGTTGTAGCTACATACAGGCCACAAGCTAATGCTTCAAGAGCAGATATACAAAATGTTTCTTCCCATATGTTAGGATAAATAAAAGCATCATAAGTATGTAAATTATCTAAAATATATTTGTTAGGTTTATAACCAATAAGGTTTACATTAGGTAACTTTTCAGCTTGTTCATATAAATCTTTATATGAATGATCATTTTCTTTTTTAAAATCATCACCATAAATTTGTGTACTACTATATACATCTAGAACTACATTTGGATTGTTAACTAATTGCATTGCACCTAACAATACAGATAATCCTCTCCAAGGAGTAGGATGATATATTAATTTTATTTTATCTCTTCTAGGCTCAGGGTCTCTCTTTTCAATGTCAGGTATTCCATTTTTTATAACTGTACAACGGTGTTCAGGTAATGAAAAGGTTTTTCTAAACTGCTCGTAGTTCCAATGGCTATTAAATACATAGTAATCGTATTGATTTATCTTCTCTTCACTCTTAAAAAAATCTTGAAAATGTGGTTGATCAGGTGCCATCTTTTGCCAAAGTATATTTATTTTATCTTTTGACAAAGGCACTTTGCCTGGTACTGAAGTACATATTTGAAATTTATCTAACAAATCTTTAGAAACATATTGCTCTAAAAAATCGTGTTGTAGTTCTGTTCCGCCTAGAGGTTTCATTTTTGTGTCTTACTAAATATAGGAAGATCAGGAACTTGTACTTCTACATCTGTTGCCATGTCTTCTTTTGGGTGTTGTTTTAAAAAGGCTTCTTCTGTTTCGTATCTTTCACCTGTTTTGATACTTCTATAAATAGTTTTAGTATCACATTTAATTTTTTGTAAAATTGCCATACGAGTTTAGTATACCAAACTATCGTCCTTGTCCACGATATTTCTTACGATGTGGTTTTCTTTTGTTTCTTCTTTTAGTGTGTACACCAGGCCGTTTCTTTGGAGTTCGTTTGTGGTAATTATTTACCCCAAACATAGGTTTTTTCTTAGCCATTTTCCTGCGATCTATCTATTTGGGCATAACTTATAGCACCCTGAATTTTATTACTTCCTGTGGCCGCTGTTACTGTTACTGAATCACCTGCTTCTAAGTTTAAAGTTTGTGCTGTTGCATTTACTTGTGATTTAGCTGGTACATCATCTCTAAAAAATTCATATTCAGCATTTGAGTCAGAAGAGTCTACTAAATTCATATTTACCACAATAGCTGATGAGGCATCATTATTAGCAACATAAATACTTTTTATTATAAGTGTTGCATTTGAAGGACATGTTAGCACTGTTGTTTTACCTGTGCTTGCTTGTTTATAACCTTGGTTTTTATATTGTATTGTCATGATAAAAAATAATTAAATGCATCTGCTTCATTTTTTATATCATTCTCATAAGAGAAGTTCAACTGAGTCTGAAGCGTTCGTAATGCTTGTAAAATTTGTCTTTGATCCTCTTGCGTATATTTTTCTTTAGGCTCAGGTATTTGAATAATAATTTTTGCCATTATCTTCTACCATCTATTCTTACATCGAATCTAAATGTGCCGTATCTCCAACTTTCATCAAGACTTTCATTTTCTATTTGTACAGCTGCCAGTCTTGCCCTAGCTCTTGTGTTAATTTTAGTTGTTGTACTACTTACTGTAAAAGGTCCTAAGGGACTTGAAGCTGCTGTGGAACCTTGTGGAAATGAATTTACAAATATAGTTACTTTTGCGTTACCTGCAATTCTTTTAAAGTCAGGTAAAAATCTACTTATACTCATCAAAAATTCTCCATCACCTGGAACTCCAGCATTACCATTTAAATCAAACTCTCCTGATTTAATAAAAGAGGTAATTGCAGTTTCAGTGCCATCTGCATTTGCTTGATTTACGCCTACCTCATGAGCATAATAAATAGACGCTCCATTTGAAATACCACTTACAACTGGGAATGTTGGCGTATCTCCAGAATTATAATCTGTCGCGTAAGGTTTTTCATATACGGTAGAACCTATCCATGTTGTTCTGTCCAATGTTCCTGTAGTCCAAACATTTTCAGCAAAGTTATAAGTAACTACTTTATCTATGACATTAGAACCAGATGAAGGATAAAACCAATTTATTTCAGAATATAATTCATTAATACCACCAAAAACTATTTGACCTGAGTTATAGTTTATACCAGGATTGTTACCATCTGTAGTAAATACAAAATCTTCTACTAAACACGGAAGTGATTTGACAGTACCATCATAAACATAAAAGCCTCCTGTTTTACCCATCCAATAAACTGCACCATTTGCAAACACTCCTGCATGATTTCCTAACAATCCATTATTAGAACCAACCTTACGAATAGAGAATGTAAATGGAGGTCCAACAAATTGCATTTCGTATGCAGCAGTATCGGTTAAAACTAAAATATAATCTTTACCTTTGAAAGCTCCCATGATTCTAGTTCCGTCATCTAACCTAAATGTTCCTGCGGTGTTCGTTGATGTTGGTGCATAATCACTTGTGCTTTCTTGATCAGAAAACCTAATAAACATTTTATCTTGCGTTGACGGAGTACCAATAGTCGTTTCAGTTCCTAAATGAAATAAATGCCTGTCTCTGTCTGATACTATTGTCATTACAGATCTTGTTGGCATACCTGTGCCTATGGTTGCTCTCGTATTTAATGCATTGCCTGATGCAGGGTTCCAAGTAAATGTTTTTCCGTTGTGTATTGTAGCAATTAAAATACTTCCAAAATTATCAAAAGACCAGTTGGCAGGCTCAATTGTTACCGTGCTTGATGCAGAAGCGTCACCCCAACCTACAAAATCTGTAATGTCAGTCACAGTTGCCCCGTTAGTGTGCTCCGCTGCTGTCGTTCCATTTATGCCTCTAGTTATCCCACTGATTGTGTTTGTCCCTGTGGTGTTGGTTGTGTAGCTCATATCTTCAGAACCAATTCTTAATTTACCGTTAGTCAAAGGTAGGTTTGCTGTGCTTGTGAGAACCACTGAAGATGCACCAACAAGCATATTACCACCATTGTTAATTGTTGTTGTGGTAGCTGCAATTGATCGTCCTCCAAAAAGGTATGTGCCCCACCCGTATCCATAAGTTTGATTTAATGGTCCTACAGGTTCATAGGGATTTACATCTAAAGTTCCGTCTGTAGTTACACCTGATTTTGATTCAAGTGTGGGCATTGTAATTGTAAAAGTGTTTGTAGTAGGAACAGATTGTACTTCAAAAAGTTTGTTGTCAAAATCTGTTGCTGTATAAACTGTGTCAGCCGTAGTAAAAGATCCAGCGTTTGCAAAAGTTGTAATTTCTCCTACTTCTAAATTATGTGCGCCCGTTGTATTTATAGTGACTGTTGTTTGTCCGTTGGCCGTTGTTATACTTGCACCCGTTTGGAAATTATCTGTCTCTAAAGGAGTTACATCGTAAAAAGCACCTTCATAATAAATAACTAAAACTTTGTCAGTACCTATTGCAGCATATCTTTTACCATCGGTATCTGCCCAAACATGTTGTCCTCTAGCAGCACCAACTATTTTATCGTCTACTAAAGCTTCCCAACCACCTATTTTTTCAGGCTCGCCATATCTAAACCTTACATTGTCACCATCTACCCAACGACCTTCTGCGTCTGAAGGTGTGGATTGTTTATCAAACCCTGGTGCTATATTTACTTTTGCTAAAGCCATGATGCATTATATCATTTTATATAACAGTTTTAAATATCTTGAAAATTCTAATCAGGCTTGAAAGATTTGTGCTGTGCGGAGTTAAGATTAAAAGGTATTGCATATTTAGTTTCCCCTTGATTCGGATCTGCCTTATGTTTTAACCATGCTGAAAAACTTATAAAAGTTCCTTTTCTAGGAGTTATACTCATATTTAACTCAGGAAATACTAATTTTTGATCTACATCGTTTAAATACAATATACCTGAATACATAGACGATCCATGATCATGTAGTTTTGTGTAATCATTTTTATCAATCTTTATACCCCAAGCATCTGCTAAATATACATGCTCGTATTCTATATGGTTTGTTAGAGCATCTAATCCAGATTTAAGCACTTGTATAAAATTAGGGTTATCTACAAATGCATTCCATGTAGTCATTTTGCCTTCTACATTAGTTCTATAACTTAAGTTTTTCTCTGCTAATTTTTTTTCTATTTCTTGTATGAAATAATCTGAGTCAACATCTAGAGTTACCTCATGAAGAAACATTTCTCGTTCTATCTTTTTTTGTATAATTTTATTTATTTGTTTTAGCATCTGGACCTACAATATCTTTTTCTTCTACTTGTTTGATAAGTGGAACATCAAAGTTTAAATTCCAATCCATTATACATTTTAAAAGTTTGCCACTAAACGATTTAAAACTTGCTTGGTCAAATCTTAATCTTCTGTATTTAATAATTATCCATACTTCTCTCCAAGTAAATACTATATCTGCTCCACCTGTTTTATTATCTTGTTCTATTTTCATTTAACCCTTTGTTGTTCCTAATAATATTCTTTTATCTTTGTACCATTCTTTATGAGGGCCGTCTGCATTTACATAATGTAAGAAGACTTGTGCGTGCCAATCACCTTCAAAGTTATTTCTCCAATGTGCTAAATCACATCCTTTATAAATAACAGCGTCTCCATTTTCTAACTCTATTTCTGCACCCTCCATGTAAATAGGCCATTTAATACCATCAGAATTTATTTTAACAGTTACACTATATTCACATGATGGTCTATCTTTATGTTTTTTTAAATCTGCACCATAGGTATACATTCTCCAAAAGGTATAAGTAGGAAGTAATTTTAAATTTGTTTCTTTTTCCATTAAATCTTTTTTAGTAATCAATAATGAATCAGTTACAGGATCACCATAAAACATAGTATCACCTTGATCACTTTGCTCGGTATCAAAACTAGTATAATTAGTTCTGTGTTTTAATCTTGTATAATGGGTTAACAAATCTATTTCCTCTTTTGTAAGAAAATTTTTAATGTGTTTATATCCGTTAATTAACGCATCCATGATACTACTGAATATCTCACTCCTTTAGTCAATGGCTCAACTGCATGAGGGAACATGAAATTACTTGGCCAAATAACTACATGTCCTGGTTTAGTCTCCATTTTTATAATCTTTCCATCTAAGTTGAAGCATAGATTTCCACCTTCAAAATCATTGTTAAGCATTAAAATACAACTATATTTTCTATTGAATGTTGGACCATCATCAACATGAAATTTATAATGACCTCCTATTCCATATCTTAAAGCTTGCATATCCATAATGCCTGCTTCACGAATATCTGGAAACTCTCTTATATAATTAGACATTTGTTGAACAATTAGATAGTTTATATAATTATACCAATGCACATTACTTAAAGAATCATTTAATGGATCTAAACCTAAAATTTCAACATCTCTAACTTTTTTATCTACAATATCTTGTTTTTTATGACCACCAGCTATGCCCCCTGAAACAAATTTTTTGTCTTTAAAAGTTTTATTTAAATATTGTATAAACTTACCAATAGTTTTTGGATCAGGTATTGCTGGATATACTTTGATATATTTTTCTAAAGACATAAGGAATATTTATAGAAAAATGTTGTAAAAGTAAACTTTAAAGAATAAAACTTTTATCAAAACCTTCAACAGATTCATTATCAATCCAATATCTTTCAAAATTCACATTAAGTGGGAAAGAGATAGAAGATGAATCGACATTTTCTAACGCTGTTTTAAAGGCTTCTAATCTTGTGTTTAAATCAGAAAACTCAGGTCTGCTTAGTTTAGCACCGTGGTGAGCTAAAAATTTATTAAGCTTTTTAATATAATCATTTTTGTCGTTTTCAAACATTTCAGATGTTAAGTTTTCACCATCAGTCGCTGCAGTCTCAGGATGTAGTAGTTTATCACTTAAAACAACATTATCTCCATCTAAACTTGCAAGTTTTTCTCCACAAATAAAACTATTAAAATCATCATCACTTACAGTTTTTAATCTACCGTCAGCTTTGATAAAATCAAAATCTCCTCTATGTAACTTAAGATCGTTTTCGTTTCTAACACCCATACAAGGTAGTCTATTTATGTTAAAATATATAAAAGCCATTAGCTTAATTTATCCTCAAATATTAAAATTGCACCTGGACGACCATCGTTGTCAGACATATTTGGACCTGACTGATTACCACCCACTCCATAAACACCAAACTCATTTGAATTTGATGGAGCATTAGGGTCAGCTACGAAAAGAGCTTTGAATGGAGCTACAGCTGCATTTGTTCTGTTTTCTAAGTTTCCTGGAAATCCAGTTGGTTGTGATAAATTTAATAACAATGCTGGACCACTTGCAGTGCCACCAGTTCCACCTCTTGAATAACCTTGTTGGTTACTAGGGGGTTGATTGGGTGCTGGAACAGAAGAAGCACCTCCGCCTCCAGTACAAGTCATCGTTGCTGGGTTGCCAAATGTAGAATCTGATCCTGCTTGTCCTGAATAAACCATTGATTGATTACCTTGACCGCCACCGCCTGCTCCCATTGAATAAGGTGCAGTAAAAGGTGAAGGTGCTGGAGAAGTTATTGGAGCACTAAACACTCCGATTCCACCATTTCCTCCTGGTCCTTTTGCATATGATCCTGGTCCAGTTCCACCGCCACCAGCTCCACCACACATATAAACCATAATTTTAGTTGTGCCTGGTTGTGCAGCGTAAGTGTCACTGCTTGGTCCTTCAGCAAAAAAAGTTCTAACCATGTCATTTGAACCTGCAGCTCCTGTCGCTGCTGCAGTCAATCTTCCATCTTCATCAACTGTAATGTTAGCTGTTGTGTAAGATCCCGCTGTTACCGCTGTTGATTGTAATTGCGCTGGTCCTACAGAGTTAGGAGCCATTTTGTTTAGTGTTACATTTGACTGTGTAATTTGATTAGTTGTAATTGCATTTGCTGCAAGTTTAGTAGTTGTAACATTTGATTGTAATATTTTTGCAGTCGTTACTGCGTTACTTGAAATCTTAGCTGCAGTAATAGTGTTGTCTGCTACTTGAAGTGTTCCAATAGTTCCACCTAGAGTATCTAAAGATATTTCTTTAAGGTTTGTTCCATCAGCGTAGGCTGCAAAGATTGCCGCTCTGTCAGGTGAGAAACCTGTTCCTGAAGCTGTTTTAATTGTTAAATTAGATGGGTTTGTTAAACCTGTGCAATCAAAGATATAAAATTTTTCAATACTGTCAGGTATTGTACAAATTGTGCTTGCTGCAATTGATGCAGTTGCAAATTTAATCACCATGTTTCTTGCGTTTGATAAAGAAGCGTTAGACATTACTAACGCTAAAGTTCCACCACTTGATAGTGTAACTTGTTCAAAACCTGCGATAGCTTGTTGGACTAAATTTAAGTTAGTATTAGTTTTATCACCCCATGTACCAGCGTTTTCGCCAGTTACCATCAATTCGAGTTTTAGATCTGTAGAATAACTTGATGCCATATATCTCCTAGTTTAACAAAATTAAGCTGCTCTATCAACCTCAGTCCAAACATTATTTACACCAGGGTCGATCTCGCTCCATGCGGTTACATTAACCGAGCCAATATTTGCTGTCAACCCTATACCAGAAACAGTAATATTTGCAGCACCATTTACTGTTACTGAACCAAGTGAGCTAGCTAAAGCTTGTCCTGTTACATCATAACCTGATATCGGAGTAACAGATCCTATCGATCCAGTTAATAAGCCTGCTGTTGTAACACTCTCAACAGTGGTTTGAACTAATGTGATTGATCCCAAAGTTAAGGACATTGAAATACCAGTTACATCTACTGCAATTTTAGGTGCAGGAAGAACTTGACCTACTGAAGAGGTTACAGATTGACCTGATACAACACCTGTAAATCCATCTCCAGTAACGCTTGATAGTGTTCCTAATGAAGTTTGTAGAGCGTCTTCACCAACAAACACAGTGACATTACCATCGATTTGAATTGAATTTACACCTTGTGTAATTGTTAATAAATCTAATCCAGAAACTTGAACAGTGTGATCAACTATTGGTGATACATTACCTTGTGATAAAGTTGCTTGTTGTCCTGCTGGTAAAACAGAATATGTTTCTCCCCAAGCTCTGTTACCCCAACCACCTCGGCCCCAACCGATTTCAACTTTAGCATCTACAGTTATTGTTCCTAAACTTGAAGATAAAGATTGACCTTCTGCTAAAACAGATCCAGTTATACCCCAAGCTCCTGAACCCCACTCAGCTCTACCCCATCCATTAACAGAAACACCTTGAGCATCTCCTTGTGATAAGGTTAATGCTGATCCTGTAACAGCAGCAGCTGTCGAGGATTGATCACTCCAAACTCCTGTACCCCAACTTTGTGCGCCCCAAGTTTTTTGAGTAATATCAAAAATACCTCCCATGCCGATACCATGGTAATAACACAAATAGAAAAAATCCGTTTCTGAGGATGGAGTTACCTCAACATATCTAGTTGTAGCTGCATCGAATGTTGTGGAATTGACATAATTAGCATAGTTAGAGGCACCATCTAAATAATAAGTTACCCCAGATGTGAGGTATTGATCTCTGCTTGTTGTTGTAGAAAAAATTAAAGGATGTCCATCGTTTGATGCATCACTTTGTTCAAATCGTAAAGTACCACCGTTAACCCATGATACTGTTCCTGGACCTGTTGAATTTCTAGCACCATCTAAATAATAGACATTGCCAGCGCCTCCACCGTAGAGGCTACCCGATGCTACGGTAACTGTATAAGTTAATTCTGCCATAGCATCGGCTCCCTCCTAAATTATGCGATTCTCAATATTGCTGCGCTCGTTGTAAATGCTGGAAACTGAATTGTAAAAGTTCCTGCAGATGCAGTTTTCTCACCGCCAAAATCTAATACAGCTACAGCTTTATCACTGTTAGTGTCGTTGTAAATCAAAGCACCTCTTGCTGTGATTGTTACACCAACAAATGATAAATCAGAAAAATCTGTGATAGCTGTGTTAGTTGCTAAAGATGTTCCTGTGTTTACAAGTGCTTTACCACCTGAAGAGTATCCACCTGACGGTGAAGTTACTTGTCCTCCAGTTGTAAAAGATGTCGTTGATTTTCCTAGCGTAGCAGGTGTTCCGTACAAAGCTAGTTTGAAACTGTTACCACCTGGGTTACTAAAATTATGAGTCGCTTCTAATAATTCTTTTTTAAAAGAATTACATATTGCGTTAGTTGTTATTGCCATTTTATCTCCTTAAATTTATGGTGACGGTGAAGGTATTTTAATTCGAGGAACTCCACTGTCGTATTCTCCTCTTCTTCGTCTACCCATTTGTTGTAGACCAAAAGCTTGTATGCTTTGATTATACCTGTCAGAATACAATTTGTATAGATCTTCAGGTCCTTTTAAAAATGAAAAAGCTTCTTTCAATACTCCATATAAGAGCATCGCCTCATGATGCTGGGATAGATATGTATTTGTAGAGCTATCAAAATGTGGTGGGTCTTTGATGTAGTTAATTTGTATATCAAAAGCTGCATTAGGAGTTGGTGCTAGTAATATATTTGTTTCGTCCCAGTTAGCATAATATTTTGGTGTTCCTGTTACTGTATCGTTTGGTGAAAATTCAGATATAAAACTAGTATCTCTTTTTTCTAAAAAGTCCCTTACATTAGAACTAATAATTTGAACAGATCTTAATGTTAATGCATCAGCAGGCATAGAAACATACCTGTTTCCGCTTGTTGTTTGAGAGTTTGCATATTTTCTCAAATCATCGTAATCAACTTGACCAGCTATATCTAATTCTGTGTTTCTTATAAACTGATCTAAGAGAGTATCACTTAATACATTACTATCTACTTCTGTGTAGTTTCTTACTTGAGTTAAAAATGCTGAATATGTTATTGCCATTATGATATACTCACTGTTACAGATCCTACTCGAGCTGAAGCTTCTCTTCTTCTATTCTGTAAAGAAGGATCTCTTGGTTGCATAGTTTGTAAGGATGTTGTTATCCCATTGCTAGTAACTTCTGTTTCAAAAGTCTCAAAAGCAAAGTCTCCAGGTAAAGTTAAATTAGCAACTCCTACAGAAGTGCCTCCTGAATCAGCTAATGTAACATCGTTAGAAGCCACAGTTTTAGGTTGTTGAAATCTCATTGGTCTTACTTTTTGTAAAGCTATAGCATCAGCAACATTTCTTTTTCTTCTTATTTGAGGATGTTTTTCTTCAAATTCAGATATATGAACAAAAGATCCATTCCATTCTGTAACCATTTCTTGATATGGAAATGCTTGACCACTTCTATCTGATATTGCTTTTGATCTTATTCCGTTTGCGTATTTAGCCATTATGTTAAATTTGGAAAGTACGATTGTGGAGTCACATATAATGATGTTCTCTGTCCATCTTCTTCCAAAGCCCTTTTTAGTTCATCTTCATAAATTAATTTCATAGCTTGTATTCTGTCAGGTGCTTTTTTCATAGATAAGTAATAAGCAAGACCCGCACACATACAAGGTAAAAATCTGTAAGCTACATCTGCTTGTTGATCGTTATAAGCTGTAGCATCTTCAATTCTGTTAATAGTATAAAATTTTAAAGTTGTGTAAGTTGAAGCATCAGGTGCAACATATAAACTTATTTTAGGTGTAGTTTGTCTATCGACATAATACTGAGATGGCTGACCCGTAGCTAATTTATTTGGTAAAGCTGAATATGCAGATCTATCTATTTTTGTAAGAGCCACATCTTGTGTGTTAGCATTATCACCAGCTGCAGCCGTAGTTGATATGTAAGCTTCCAAAACATCGTTTACATTTGAGGCAACAGTGTAAGTAGCTGTTCCTGCTGTTAAGGCTTGTTCATTTAATTGAACTTTCCAAAGGTGCACACCTCTGTTACCCCAATCAGCAAATAATAAATTTAAAGACCTTCTTGCAGTTTTCAAATCATAACCAGCCATTGGTCTTAGGCCACATCTCTCATAGCCTTCGTCTATAATCTCGTCAATATTTAAATCAAATGATGTTGAACCTGATGTTGCCATAATTAAAACCTTTTCCTTATTTTAAATCCGCCTTTGCCTTTAGAAGATATACCTATATCTAACTCCACATTGTTTTTATAAATTTTATTATAATTTAAGTTTGGATCTATGTCGACTTTAGTGTCTTCTACAGCAGTTATTATATTATCTCCATATTCTGTTTTAGGCATGTCAAAAGTAAATAAATTTACTTTAAATTTTCCTTTATTTATTCGCGGTTTTTTTACATCACCACCAATGTCTCTTTTTAAAATAGTTTTAACATTTGTAGGTTTACCACCTACACCTTGTGCTTTACTTCTTTTTCTTGCAACGGCACTCCGTCTCTGAGAGTCTGTCATGCTTGCTGCTTTGGCAGCAGGGACGCACTTTGGATATTTTCTTTTTGATCCACTTGCAGATTTTCTTCCACATTTTTTAAAGCCTCCACCTTTTTTCTTTGATCCAATATCTACCCAGTCTTGTCTGAACCATTCTTTAAGTCCACCACTTTTCATTCCTGCAGGTACACAATTTGGGACCATTTTATTTCCTTTTTTCTTCATGCCTTTTTGTTCGTAACCAACCCAGCATGTACCTCGTTTAGACATTAGATCATTCCTTTGTAATAAGACTCATAAGACTTATTAGAAATTTTCTTTCCGCCTACTTCACTTTTAATGTAAGAGCCCATGTACTTACCTTCACTTGCTTTTACAGTGCTCAAAGTTTTAGCTTGAGAAGCATGTAACTTAGATGCTTTTTTCAAACCCTTAATTACTTTGTTTACTTTTACCTGATCGCCTTTTGCGTATTTCATCATCGCACCTAGTTTTGCAGGTTTAGGTCCTCTAAAATCTTTTCTTTTTTTACCTGATGGGTCTTTAATTTTACCTGCACATATTTTAGATGCGTAGGCATTAGCATATGCGCTGGGGTACACTGCGAATTTTCTTTTCGCTGCGGCTTTACCTCTTGGACATAGTTTTGTCATAATACCTTACCTTTGTTTTTACCTTCTTTTAATCTATATTTATGTGTACCTGTTCCGTTAATTTCTACTTCGTTTCTGAGAAATTTAAACATAGACATTTGTCTAGTATCTTCAAATTTTTCTTGAACATACTTCACAATCTTTCTTTTGTTTGCCTCTTCTCTATCACTCATATTTTTTAGCGGCCGCATTGAGAGTGTTTTTTCTCTCCCTTTTACGGTTGTACAACTTATCTGATTGTATCACTTTAGGTCTGTATGTTCTAGACCTTACGAGTTTTGCGATTGGATTTGCGTTTGATGGCTGCGATAACTCTTCTTTTCTTCTTTTTTTCATCTCTAGCCCCTCTTAGTTTGCCGTCTATTTGAGCTGGAATTGATCCTCTACCTATTGCCATATTATTCTAACCATGGTGTATAGGAAACCTTACCATCTATTCTTTGAGCACGCAACGATTGATTTCTATTATGATCTGTGGAATACGAACAGTGTATCCATCCCGATGTAGGTTCGTTATCTTTATAAAATTCTAATATGAGTTGGTCAAATTCTAACTCATTCTTAATCCAAAGAGCTAACTCTCTATTATCTACACCAGGTATTTCAAAGTCTGCTGCGGCTGAACTATTATCTGCCACATGTTGGCTGTTTATACTGCTACCAATTTCTACACAAAGCTGAGCACAACGAAATCCTGATGATATGATTAATGGTTTGTCAAAATGGGATCGTACTGGTTGTAATATATTTGTAGCCAATGCTTTTAAATTTTCAATTTGTTGAGGATTAGGATTATTGTTAATTCCCTTACGCTCAGCTATTTGGCTTTTGGTAAGCTCGTCTAAGGTTATGTTTGCGGTTAATTTCATAAAAAGTTTTCTACATTATTGTGATGGAATATATCAATGGGTTCAATTTTTATCCAGCTTCTACTATTTTGTAATGAATTTTTTTTACCATATTTATTATCATTTAAATGTATTAGCGTAAATTTAGAACTATCAACAAACTCCTTTAAATCTGTTATTTCTTTTTTTGTTAGTCCTTCTTTTATTATATCAGGTATTTTACCCTTCTGTAAATATTGAATAACCTGCTCTAATATTAAAAATGCGTGATGTATTGTTGAAGATCTGTCAAAAAACATATGTGAATAGCCACTCATTTTAGGCAAATAATTTTTAATAAGATTTACACAACCTTTTGCGCCAGCTTCCCAACAATCAAAGAAAATTATATCTATGTTTTTACATTGAAAAAAACTATTTTCGTTAATATTTTGTTTGTAGTATTTAACATAATCTTTAACCTTATATTTGTTTAGAAGTTCATTAATAAATTCTTGATAATCTCTATTCTCATTATCTAAAAATTTTTTTAATATATCCCAATCACTTCCATCGTCAATTGTATGCAATGTACCTATTTGATTTTCTTTGATAGCTTGTGCCATCATTAAAGTAGTTGTTCCTAATCCTGATCCTAACTCGACCACAGTTTTAGGTTTGTCCATCTTTATTAATGAGTAAATGAAGTAATTAAAATTTTCTGTTCCGTAAAGTTCAGATAATTTCCTATCATCGTTCTTGACTAATTTTTCATTTCTTTCAATGATTTCCAGTAAAGACATTTATTTTTTCTTTTCTTCTATCTCATAAAAGAATTTATCTGTGTCCTCAGTTCTCCACTTACTAGTATCTTCAACATTCCATTCATTAGTTTGCACCTTCCAATCAGGAACATTATCCTTAACTGTAAATGAGGGTATATCCCAAATTAATCTATTATTTGGTTGTGCTGCATAGTTACCGTCATCTAGCGCTAAGACATGGGCACACTTATGCTCATGTGGTATTTCAGAATGGTCAGTATCTAAAATATTTGGATCAGGATGTGCAAAATCTATAGTAAATAGATATTTACCGTGATGCCATTTTTTATCCTTACCAATGTATTTACCTGCTTGTGATTCTAGAATGTCCCAAGAATGAATAGCAGGAAAATAACTAAAGCAGTTCCATAGAACCAACTCGTCAAGCCTACGCTTAGGAACATCATTTTCTTTAAACCCTCTTTGAATGAATGCAGATATTGGTAGACGATAGTAGACAGCTCCATTTTCCATAATACAATGAAAAAGTGGGCTACGCCCAGTAATAGCCGACATGCCGAAAATAATACAGTCTTCAACTTCGCCATGATGTTTTTTAAGATCATATAAATACTCCCTTCTAATTTGTGCGTATTCTACAGGTATATTTGCGTTTAAGTAAGCCATAATAATTTATCCTTGTCACTCAAATAACAATATTTTAATGGGCTATTCTTCATCATAAAATATAAATCATTTGTGTCCTCACATAATACTCTACCTGGCAAGTTAAGTGAAGTGTTTAAAACGGCAGGGCAATGTGTAAGACTATTGAACGCACTTATCAAATCATAGTATTTATGATGAAATTTTTTATTCAAAGTTTGTATTCTACTGTAATTATCAACAGAACATACATTTTTAAGTCTTTCATCTTTACTTTTATAAACAAACATCATGTAGGGAGAGGTTTCATTTTTATCTATTTCAAATAAATCAGGAGCATATTCTTCTAATACAGTGCAAGCGAACGGTCTATACCATTCTCTTCTTTTTATTTTATTTATTTTTTCGATTATTAATTTATCAAGTG
>Ga0208919_1000875_pt1 | contig 18447 bp, 31 predicted proteins | sample 4_EtaG_FD_184076 | JGI IMG/M metagenome (GOLD analysis project Ga0208919, IMG submission 184076) | Marine viral communities from the Subarctic Pacific Ocean - 4_ETSP_OMZ_AT15127 metaG (SPAdes) (version 3) | ecosystem: Environmental > Aquatic > Marine > Oceanic | place: Pacific Ocean | collected...
ATTAACATTTAAACTGCCTCTAAAGTCTGGATGATTTTCTGTTTCTTTCTTATCGTTCATCCATATACTGCCACGATTTGTATTATCGTATTCCATTTTTACTACTCCCATAGTTATTAAAAAAAATAACCTGTTTTCTTAGCACAAGTACAGGTTAGACTTGCAATATAGGATGTTTCTTTCACCCTTGCCTTGACTGTTTTTCAACAATGTAGATAACAGACAACTACTGAGAAATTTTTAGGCTACCTGTTGTTGTTTCTTTTTCTCTTTGTCAAACATTCTTAATTTGACTTGATATTCTTTACCAATACCACTCCACAAACTAGACTCTCTTTTGCTTTCAATAGATTTGTCCTTATGTTTTTTTGCTTTTGCTAATAAATTTTGAGCCTGTTGCATCTCTCCATCATCAATAAACATTTTTGCATCAATAACATAATCTTGTTTTTCCTTTAGGTTTTCCCAAGTAGGTACAGAAGGATGTTGTGATGCTTCATGACCATCATCATCTTCAGCCGCTAGTCCAAATAATGAAACCAAAGATATTCTTCTTGCGTAAGTAATTGCACTACCTAGTGCTTGCATATCATTTTTAGGCATTAATAAAGGTAAATTAGACTCAATCGTGTCGGACGGACTGTCTGCCAAATATATCTTAGTGTTTAAAACATTTACACCATCAATAATCATAGGTGCTTGTACAACACACATACCTAGCATATCTAAAGTAGGATTTATCGCTTCTTGAACATTGTTATATGAAGCGTATTTACTTTTAAAAAAAGGATTGTCTGAGTCCTTTGTTACAGAGTCCACATTGACTCTGAAATCTAGCATTGCTTGTGCTAGTGTTCTTTTTTCTTTTTTTATTTCCATTTCTATCTCCCTCGTTAAAAATCATTAGGAACGATTATTAGTACATCATCATTCATTGGCTGAAGTTCAGGATGGTTTTCTTCTATGTAAGCCATCATCATTTCTTCAACCTTTTCACCATCTATCTCGCAAATAAAGGTGTCATTTGATGTGCCATTAAGTGACACATATAAATTTATAGTCATCTAAGCCATTGGTTCATGTGAACTATATAAGGCAGTAAACCTACCCCAAGTCCAAATACAAAAAACTTATGGTCATATCGTGTTGAATGGTATTTTTCAACCATCATCTGTACATAAGGTCGTCTATCTGCCTTGTACTTATGTTGTTTATATCTTTGTTGTATCATCTGGTATTTAGTACCGAATAATGCTAGTTTCATGCTATCTCCTGTTGTAAACATTCAGTATTGGCGAAACAATCGCTATAACCTTGTGTATAAAGCTGATTAACTGACTCTGGAACATTTAATTTTTTATGTGCTACTCCAGACTCACAAGCCAACCAACCACTTTGGTATGCCATTGGCTTAGATTTGAGGTACGCCTTACGATTTTCTGGCAAAACTATCATGCTGAATACCAGAACTTATGCCACATATTACAAAGGTCTATATCCCATCCTTTGTAGGTATATGTTTCTGCGTGATAATAAACTTCTTCTTCAACATTACGAATTTTACTAATCAATGTTGTCCATTTATCCTCAGTAAATGATTTGTCTTTAATAAATTTTTTTGTACCTTGTTTAGCCTCAACCAAAAACTCAATCTCTGTTTTGTATCGGTCACAAAAATCATCAAAAGCCTCTAATTCCCATTTTTCCCCAGAAGGCTCTGGCTCATCCATATAAGCCGGTGTATCAAAGACTGTTCTAAAACTCATATTCATATTCTTTTACCCTCTATTTCAATTAACATTAAATACAAGATACAGTATCAAAATACAAAAGTCAAATAATATTTTATAAAAAGCCTTAATTAAATGAAAGAGAGTAGACAAAAAAAAGCCAGAGCAGTTAAACTCTGGCTTGTACTAATTAAAAATATATTATCTTTCTATAGGTGCAAATAAATCTCTCAATTCACGCCCTCTGATAGACATAGAAACCCAATGAAAAAGGTCATCTGACATATCAACACTCTTACCCTCAAAAGGTACTTTTTCACTTTTTAATTGAATATCAGTCACAAGAGCATGTGCTTTCATTATGTCTTTAGATAATATGTACTTACTTTCAACTAGCAAATTTGTCAAAGAATCATAATATTTACCACAATGTTTTGACCAAGCTGTAAATTTTGCTGTTGAAATTGTAGTTGTTTTTTCAGGAGTATCTAACATAGCACCCCCTCTTCTAAATGGTCGATGTCAAAAAACCACATCCACCAAGGAACACCTACTAGGTAGCTGTCTTTAATCTTACTGTTAAACATATTTTTCTCCGTAGGTTTGTACTTATAGATGGGGCATCGAATCCTTAAAAAAGAATCCCTACTCATACCAGTACCATCTCATATGTATTATTTAAAGTGTGGTTGTTCACACTTTGTTATAGTGGCTTCTTCGACAAAGCCTAAAATGAATGTGTCGCATTTCTATTAAGATCAAAAACACATTCCCCATAACGACTTTTTTTTGTTTAATTTTAGATAGCAAACTGGTTTCGCATCCAAACCTATCTTCCATGTTCATTTCAAAGAGGGTAGTTAGGATTAACCTCTCGTGGGTTGTTAGTCAGCTGTTAAAAAAGCAGCGAACTGGGAGACCTCTCCCTTGCTGCTAGTAAGATTTACATCCTCTGTATTTATTTGTTAATCGCTGCTTGCAGAATCAGTCGATTTGCCCTCGCTTTTTAAAGATGTCTAGAGCCTCTCACCTGTCGAATCTAAATAATAATCATTATCATTATGAACTATAATACTATAAAAAAAGGAATTGAATTAACCTATTTTGACTCAGTAAAAGATTTTTTTACTCTAGCAACAATTTTTGCATTATCAGTCAAAAATAACTTCTCATCTTTATCTATAGAAACGACATAAAAGTCTTTCTCAAAATCATTTTTAACTTCATTGTCTGTAGCTAATAAATGTATTTCAGCATCTAGTTTAAGAATATCACTTTCACCACCAAGAAGGTAGTTTGGAGAACTTTTAAGTATCTCAGCTAATTCAGATAAGTTTCTAGGATTTTTGACACGACCAGACTCAATATTTGCAATATTCATGTTAGAGGTTGACAACTTATCAGCTAACTCTTGCTGAGTAAAGCCCTGTTTTAAGCGTAATTCCTTAACTCTTTGTCCTAATATATTCATTTTTATTAAAAACAAGTTGCGTTATTAAAAAAAGTGTATATAATTAAAAACATAATTTTATATAAATCCGTTATAGTACACAATCCTTACATGAATAATTATAACACAAAAACCAGACTTGTAATAGTAGGAATTGTATGCTTCAAACCTGTATATCCACTTGTTCTCTAGCAAGAGAATGTGCAAGGCATAGGATTAATAATCCATCACCAAAAATGAGGAACACTAGACAACAAAAATATACACCAAAATTAAAAAAAAATTGTAAAGGCTATATAGAAGTTTATATTGAAGATGACGATACAGATTCATAGAAAGCCTCTTAGTGTAAATGCTTGTTGGCAAGGTAAGAGGTTTAAAACACCACTTTATAAGGAATATGAGAAAGAAATACTTGAATTACTGCCAGACAAATACGAAATTCCAGAAGGGGATTTACAGGTGAGGTATGAATTTGGTCTTAACACAATGGCAGACTGGGATAACCCTGTGAAGCCTTTACAAGACATCTTACAAAAAAAGTATGACTTCGATGATAGACGAATTATGAAGGCAGAGGTGATAAAGAAAGTGGTTAAGAAGGGCGATGGTTATTTTAACTTTGAAATAAGAGGACTAGAATGAGTTTTGAAGCAATGGCAATGGTAGTTACAGTTGAGGACATATCTCCAATCAACAAGCTAATATTAATATTGTTATCAAATTATGCTGATGAGAACAATAAATGCTTTCCATCTTATGACAAGATAGCCAAACTTGCCAACTGCTCAAGAAGAACTGCTGTTAGAAGTATTAATACTCTAAACAAGTTAAATCTTATTTCAATAGAGAGAAGAAAGTTATCTAATAATGATAACCAATCGAATGTTTATACCATAAATAGACCTAGTGTCAGAATGTCACCACCTAGTGACAAGGACAGCATTGACTCTAGTGACACAGTTACACCCCCTAGTGACACAATGTCACCCAATACTATCACTTTAAACAATCATAAAGTTAATACATATACAGATGGATTTGAAAAATGGTGGAAAGTTTACCCAAAACACAAAACAGATAAGAAGGGTGCATTTGTTAAATGGAAAAAACAAAAACTAGAGCCTATGGCTGATGAATTGGTTGCTGATGTCTTATTAAGGATAGAAGAAAGCAAGAAGTGGAAGAAAGGAATTATTATCAGTCCAACTAAATATTTAGAACAAGAGCGTTGGAATGAAGTTTTGGACAGAGAGGAAATTGACAAAGATAGTTATGAGTATCTAGGTTTTGTTGCACAACAAGCCATAGAAGAAAAAAAAGCATTGAGGTAGCCTAATGTATCAAAAAGAAATAACACCAGAATTAATAGCACTATCAGCAGGGGTGGCTATGTGGTCACAAGCTAGATATGGTTGGTTTATTAGTTCAAAAATTAGTGATAAACAAATAGCTTTAGAATTAGCTAGAGAGTTAGAGCAATTAAACAATCACCAAATTAATTTTATTGAAGAAGCAAAAAGAAAATGGGTTGATGATGAACATGATAGACCACCTAATGTTGTTGAGTTTGTTTCAACAGTTAAACAGGTGTGTGAAATAGACAGAAAAAAAAGAGAGTCAGAAAGACTTACACCACAACTAGAGTATGAAAAGAAAGATTATGCAGGTATGTGGGATTCTGCAAGTGATGAAGAGAAAATGACTTTCTTTGAGCGTAATGATGCACAACAAGTATCTTCTGCTACTAAATATTGGGCTAAAGAATTTTATCGTGGCAAAGGTTTAGAAGATGAACAAATAGCAATTTTATTGGAGTATTAATTTGAGAAGAGCAGTAGTTTTTCCAGACCAACATTACCCCCTTCATAGTGTTAAAGCAGTCAATGTTGCTTTACAAGTTATAGAAGAAGCCAAGCCAGACATATTCATCAACCTCGGAGATGTGGGTGAATGGGAAAGCGTATCTGGTCATAGGTGGAAAAGACGAAAAAGACCACCTTTAGAATATCAGCTTCCATTAATCGAGAAAGAAATAGCACAGGTAAATAAAGAACTGGACAGGGTAGATGAGGCACTTGCTAAAGTAGGGTGTAAAGAAAAATATATATGTCAAGGCAACCATGATGAATGGCTTGATTTTTTTGTTGATGAAAATCCCTATCTTGAAGAATTAAGATTTCGTGAAGCCTGTAAATGGGATGAGCGTGGTTTTGTTTATAAGAAATACAATGAGGTTTTAACAATAGGCAAACTCTCGTTTATTCATGGGGCTTATGTAACTCCTACACACGCTAAGAAACATTTAGAAAGCTATGGATGTAATCTCATGTACGGACACAGTCACGACCTCCAGAGATACTCTATGACTCGATTACAGGATGGTGCTATATCGTCTTGGTCTTTAGGTTGTCTTAAAAACATGAATGCTCAAAAGAATACTTGGCTTAGAGGCAGACTCCACAATTGGAATCATGCTTGTGCCATAGTAGATTTTTGGAAGAATGGTAATTTTGCTGTGCAGATTGTAGAAATTGTTAAAGGTAAAGCTGTGCTTAATGGGGAGGAATTAATTGGGTGAATTTGAATTAGAATATGGATATGTTAGTAGTTGTTGTGGTGCTAGAGTAAAGTGGAGTGATATTTGCATGGCTTGTGGTGAGCATTGCGATTTGGTAAGTGAAGATGAAGAAGATGAGTAAATATACCAAGTCAGCACAATATAAAGTCTGCCAATTAAGGTTAGAAGGGTGCTTGCCGGGAACTGAAACTGTCGTGGCAGCACACCTTAATGGTGGTGGCATGGGAACTAAGCAAAGTGATATACACATAATGTATGCCTGTATGAATTGTCATGATATTTATGATGGTAGAAAGTCAGTTAGTCCGCCTTATCTTAGAGAATGGCTAGACAATGAGGCACTTAGAGCAGTTATATGTACACAAAAAATAATGATTAAGGAGGGTGTTTTAAAACTTTAGGGCATAGCAAAGCTTATTTTAACGGGCGAGATGCCCCACTACCAATTGTGCTTTAACTATTTAGTGTGCTAGGTCTGTGTCCTAAATTTTTATAACAAATGTAAAAGATTATAAAAAAATGTTTTAAAACTAAAGTGAGTTTAGTTGGTGTTTTTAGCACATAACTCATATTAAAGCTATTTAGACCGGTCGGCTTTAATTATGTGCTTTTTCTAATAAAGGAGAAAAAATGTTTGAAAAGATGAAAAATGGTGCAGATGGTGCAATAGATGTTGGTATTAAGTTAATCAGCTTATCTATTGTTTTACAAATTATTTTTGGTTCAAAGGTAGCGTTTTTAACTGGCAATGTTGTAGGCTCTATATTAGATATTGTATGGACTCTAGGCGGTGCAGGTTTAGCTGGACTGATTACTGCTGGTATTGTTTGGAAATTATTAGATAAAGACATTACTAACCACATGAAATAAGGTTATTAATGAGTAAAGACATAGTAAGAAACCCCTCACATTACACTCAAGGCACGATAGAAGCTAAAGATTTTATTGTTGACCAAGATATGACTTGGGCGATTGGTAATGCTGTTAAATATCTTGTTAGATATAGATGGAAAAATGCTAATCAAGGTGAGGGGCAAATAACTGATTTGCGTAAAGCAAAAGAAATGATACAAATCCAAATTGATAGTATGTTGGACAAAAAAATTAAATGATTAATAGAGTTATAAAAAGAGATGAGCCTAAAGAAGCTATTTTTAAAACTTTAGTACAAGACTTTTACAGGGAAAACCCACAAGTAGATATAGCAACAGTTTGTATCTATGAGGGCAAACCTAAAAGGTCAGATGCTCAGAGTCGATTATACTTTCTCTGGAGAGATATATTCGCAGAGGAGGTAGGTAATTCTAAACCAGAAATGCACAAGACACTAAAAGAGAAGTTTGGCATTGAGTCTACTAAAGACTTGAATGTATCTGAGTTTGTAGATTTTTTGTGTGATATAGATATGCTCGCTGCAGAGCATGGTATAACACTTCCACATACCGAAGATTATAAGGTTGCAATCTACGGAAAGATAGAGTAAACAAGGGTTTACGAGTTTTTCATTCCTTTTAGTTTGACTTTGAGTATACTATACGATATACTTGTGGGATGGAAGAAAAAAAATATACAGTTATCAACTTTAAGGTTGATGAAGAGGATGCAGAATATCTATCTGCTAAAGCTAAAAGATTAGGAATGTCACGCTCTCGTATGATTAAAGTGCTTGCCCTTAATGGAGAGATAACAGTCAGTATGCAGGAGCAGTTAAGAGTACCTAAAATCTAATTTACGCTTAACATACCACCACTAAATACATCTCTTTCTTTGGCTCTTCTATTGATGAGTCCATCTAGCTTAACACCACCGCTATAGACAAAGCCATCATTCTCACCAAAGGCTTCTCTCTTAAATGTATCAAAGTCACCTAAGTTAAGTGCAACTAAAGCCTTAGACTTAGCAAAGTTACCTTGTCCTACATTAAATATTAGAGATGTTAATGCTGCCCTCTGATTAGGGTTAAGGTCAATACTAACTAATCTATTTACCGCTTCTTCAGCTTCCATCATATCTTCCATAAGAAACTGATTGGCTTGTTCTTCGGTTATTTTTTCACCTTCACCTACTCGGTGAGTAGAGCCATAACCCACAGTCACTATACCTCTAGCTTTTTCATCATCGGTAGCGTAGTAGCCTGTATCTCTATAACCTTCAAAGTCTTGTATTAAAGACATTGGGTTTGATAGCATACCTTCCATTAAAAGTATTTCTTTAAGTTAGAAACCATAACTGTAGGCTCAAGACTAGCAAATGTATTCTCTTGCTCTACAGGGTTGTTGACCCAAGCAGGCTTAAAACCATATAAAGCCACAGCTTCATCGTAACCCTGTTTAGTCTGCCAGTATGGGTCTTTCTCATTAACACTCCAGAAATTAGTACCTTCAGCCATCATCCATCCGGGTTTTTCAGAAGTCTTAAAACTTGGTAATTTTTTTATAGGTGTATTTCTACCACCAGTATCTCTTTTAGGCTGAGAAAACATACCGCCACCTAAGAACTCTTTTGCTCCTGCTATAAGTGCTTTTTTAAGTTCTTGTCCAACATCATTAGCCTCATAGACTCTATCAGGTTCAGGAGGTGTCATCATTCTGGGTACTGCCTCAGTTTGTACTAAAGGATAGCCACTTATAGGTATTGGTGTTCCATCAGCAGTAAATTGTTGTTGGTCTACATAATCTACATTTGGATTGTAATCTAACATGCCAGAAAGATATTTCATTATGTCCATATTAATCGCTTGTCCTTTCAGTTAGTGGTAAACCAAAGCCAATCATATCTTCGATAGCTTGCGGTGTATCTTCAGGCATATTAGAAACGCTTTGCTTTGTTAATTGAGCAGCAGGAATATCACCTCTTATTGCTCTTAAAACAATTGGTATTTGCTCTTCGGGTACTTTCTTGTTTCTAAGCATTTTTTCAATTCTACCTATAGCTTTTTCATCTATGCCACTCTTAGAATATGCTTTCATTACAAGATTTGTGAATACAGGACTACTCAAAAAACTATTTAATGCTGCAATTCCAGCACCAGCACCAATTGGACCACCTAACACAAAACCACCGCTACCGCCAATACTGGTTGCAATTAATCTTCCCCAAAATACAGCAGCACTTCCTCTACCATCTGCATTTTCAAGAATAGTAGCCCATCTATTCATATTTATATCATTAGCACCGGGATAAAGTTTTTGCAAAGTTTGTCTGCCAGATTCAGTTTTAAAATATCTAAGAAACCCATCACTTTCAAATAGCTTTTCGTTCAAAGTATTTCTTAATAATTCTTTATGATTTTCTACAAGGTCTTTATTTCCAGAATGCAAAGCAATCTTTTTAATGTCTTTAAAATAATCATCTATAAGAATTGAGGATTTAGCAGGGTTGTTGACTAAATTGTAAATTAAGTTTTGTGCTTTGCTTTCTTCTTCTGCTGCATTTTTAATAGAACCACTTAATTGTGCATATTGACTAAATTCATCATCTAATACTTTAACTTGTTCACCTTTACCAGCTTTTTTAGCCCATTTAGCAAATTCTTGTCTAACTTTTTTATTATGGAATTCAAGGATTGTTTTAATATTTGCATTATTAGGGTCATAAGTAGCATCTCCAATAATTCTACGCATTCTTCTTATGACTTGTGTAGGTGTTAGTTGGTCTCCTTTTATAGCAATATTTTTTGGTGTTGTTTTTAATCGAGTCATTAAAAATGTTAAATTTGCTAATTGATTTTTAGGTACATTTTTTATTAGATTATTATATAAATCCTGTACATTTCTGGCACTAATATCTAGTTCACCAATTTCCCTGTATCTAGTTTTAAATACTTCATCTACTTCTTCTAACTCTTTTTTTAAAGAAATATTAGCTGCTCTAGCTGCATCTGCTCCACTTGGCGTATTGTCTTTATTCCCTTTAACAATATCTTCTAAACTTTTTTGTATTCTTCCAATATAACTTGGCTGTGAAAATCCAAACTCAGCAGCAGCTTCGTCCACTACACCTTTTTTAGCAACTGTAGAAGCACCTAAAATATCAAGGATAGATTCATAACCTTGTTTTCCAGTTTTAATTGGGCTTTTTACAACTTGGAAAAATTTTGATGCTCCTAAAACTAAAGGCTTTGCTGCAGGTCCAGTAGCAAAACCTAAAACAGCGTTCATACCTAATCTGCTGTAATCAAAATCTTCTTTGTATGGCTCATCAACAAGGTTTCTTTCAATAATTTGTCTTTCTGCATCTGAAAGTGAAGCCCAGCTTGCACCTGCTGTACCCGGAAACAATACATTTCTAACCATCCAGCGTAAAGCACCTTTACCTGCTGTTTGTTGCCAAACATTTTTAAAAATACCACCACCAGCAAGATTAGTAAGGTCAGTTCCAAAAGCAGCAGCCACCCCTTTTACTTGCTCTACTAAATCCCTTGAACCATCTCCTCTAGGATTGGTTCTATCGTATGCGTTAAACCTTCTCCATATTTTTTGTCTTTCAGCTAAAGGCAGTTGCGACATATCTTTTAAAGCAAAGTTACCACCTCTAGTTAAGTTGTACTCAATCTGATTCCAATACTCAAAGTCTTTTTCTTGTAAATCTTCTACAGGCGTTTCAATATCGTCATAATGCTGTCGTAGGTCATTACTGTATCTTTTACTAAAACTATAATTTTTAGTCAAATCATCAAAAACTAATTCACCATTAAAATCCATGTTTGCAAAAGCATTATTTACTACCTCTACAGGTGGTTTTTGACCATTGTTCCACGGAAATTTAAGTGTAAAACCTGATATTGGATGTGTGAAATTATGCGTTTTAGTTTCTGCCATTATTAACCTCCGACCTCGTAAGCATATATATCTTCGCCTTCATTATCACTAATGTTTTTATTGTCATCATTTTCTAAAGCAGCTTTAATTTCAGAACCAGTAGGGGCTTTTGGTTTTTTACCGCTTGTGTTATACCAAAGATGTAAATGTGTTTGCCAATCAACTTCAGAAACAGGTATGCCAGATGCTCTAGCAACTTTATCAGCATCAGTTTTCCATCTATTCCACTCAATTGCTAAATCACGCTGAAACTCAGCCCAATTTTTCATAGTTTGCAAAATAAGTAAATTACCAGCTTTAGTATTAGCTAAACTAGGTGAGGCATCAAGAAACGCTTGCATTTCTGTATCTGATATTGAGCCTTTAGTTTTTTGAATCCATTGAGAAACAGCTTTCATGGAATTTACACGATACATTTCTTCTGACATATTTTCGTCTTTAGATGCAAATCCAATACTAACCATAAATTTCTTAAAATTACTTAACCCTTCGCCAGCACTACCAGCATAAATATCGTCTAACAAATCTATAGATTGGTTTATAGAATATAAAGATTCTTCGGCATTACCAGCATCTAAATAAATTTTAGTTTGTGTTCCTTGAACTGCTTTAGAATTTAATTTAGAAGCCTCTATCATTCCTGCTTCATCAGCAGTACCTCTTTGCATCTCAATAAATGTCTTTTTAACAGCAGCCTTACATGCTTCATCAGATTTTCTCCAACCACCAGCATCAATAGCACATTGATGAAATTGTTCTGCCATTTCCATAGTTTTTTCTTTAGTGCTAAGTTCTGGTTCTTTTTCCTCTTCTGGAAGATTAGCCATCATTTCTTGTACTTTAGCAGCATGTTCTGTAAAGCCATTTGCAAACAATTCATTAATAGCATTCATATAATCTTCACGAGTATTCATAGAAGAGTATTTTTGCAATAAAGATTTTAATTTTTGTTCTTGTGCCATTCTTGCTTGTTCTTGTGCAATTACAGGTTCTTCCATGCCAAGCATACCTCGCATACCTTGTCGCATTTGTTCAGCACCTTCAGCAGCAAGATAAACACTACCGCTTCCTTGCATATTTGCTGCTTCTGTAGCTACTCTTTGTCTTTCTTGTGCAAGTAAGTTGTCATACATTCCCATAATATCTCCTAACTAAATAATCCGCCAACTGCTTTACCGAGAAAACCACCAATACCCGGTGCAATTGCATTTCCTGCCATTCCTAAAATATCAGCCAAGCCACCACCTGTTTTAGCTTTAGTGTTCATCTGGTTTTGATAAGCTGTGTTCATACCTGTTGGTGGTGTAATATTCTTACCCATGTTTATAGCATTTTGTGCTTGTGAGTTCATAGCTGAATTAATGTCGCCTATACCAGCCATAGATGCAGTTTGTCTATCTTGTATAGCATTTGCTATATTTTGTGCATTCATCATATCTTGTGCTAAAGCCTCTTGATTGGCTAACATTTGACTTTGTGCTAACTGACCTTGTAACTGGTTACCAGAAGATGAACTAAGCATGCCTGTGGCTTGTAAACGCTCTAGTGCTTGATTTGTTTGTATGTCTTGTGCTTGCTGCATAGCAGGTCTTTTAAGGTCATACATATACTGACCAAGAGCCATAGGGTCTTTATTAAAGTTTGCTAATTGATTAGCATAACCTGTTTGTTGGTCATACAAAGAATTTAACATGCCCTGTGTCTGAGCATTAGTTCCGTAGTTCAAAGTATTGGTATCAGCATTGTAGCTTGTATCACCGTAAATACCACCTGCGATACTTCCCGGTCTAGCAGCAGCTATTTGTTTATCATACAAGCCTTGCATATTTGCAACATTGTCATTAGCAAGTTTGTTACCGTATAAACCTTTGCCAAAGCCAACAGCAGAATTTACAAAATTCTCACCTAAATTTCGGTCTACTAATTGTTGAGCTGAAACTTGGTTTCTAGGAGTCATACCTATTGCCATATCAGCATAAAAATCTCTTGCCATTTTAATCTCCTGTCCTTGTAAATCCGTTATTGTCTATTGCTGTTCCTGCACTTCCTGCTCCACCGCCAGAGCCAGTACCCTCATCACCTTCATATGCTGAAGCACCTGCTGAACCTGCTGAACCTGCTGCTCCACCTGCACCACCATTACCTGCTCTGGCATCATTATCTACATTTGCTCCTAAACCACCTGAACCTGCTGCGGTTTTAGTTCCAGCACCGCCATTTGTAGAAGCTTGATTGCAAGAAGAGCCACTACAAGTAGCATTTCTTACTCCTGCTGCACCAAAAGCTTGTCCACCGCCACCTCCGCCACCACCAGCGAAGTCATCATCAGAGAAAAGTTGGTCAGCTTCAGCACCACCGCCTCCACCGCCACCTCCACCTCCTCCGAGAATAGAGCCATTGTTGTCTAATGTAATATTTTTTTCAAGTTTTAAAGCAGTTCCTCCATTACCTCCTGCACCACCATTTCTGTTTCCTGTTGGTGTGCCACCAGTACCTCCAGCACCTCCAGCACCAATAATATAACCATTGTTAATAATAGTTAAAACACCAGCAACACCAGAACCAGTTAATAAAGCAGGTATGCTTGTATTGTCAGAATAAACATAGATTCCAGAGTTAATAACTACATCTACATCACCTAATTTATTATCAGAAGATAACACAGTATCTAAATCTAATTTATTAACATCACTTAAAACTGTATAAGTAAACTTTCTTTGGTAAAAAGGTTTCCAAGAACCACTATCTTTTACACTAGCAGTAATAACTTCTTTCCAAGCACCACCATCTTTAACTGAAACCTTTGTAGGTTCTTTCCAAGTTCCTGAATCGTTTACTTTTAAAGTCATATTAACTCGCTACTTGATACCAAATATCTCCATTAGAGCCACCACTTGCAGCAGAAGTGCTTACTGTTCTATCTCCGTGTCCATTTTTACCTGCACCTATTTCAGTTTGCACATAAGCTGTTGTTGCTACTTGTGTTGTGTTTGTATCTGCTGAAGCTGTCGTTGCACTAAATGCTTCTGAAGCACTACCATTCAAATCAGCCTTAGTGTTTACTGCTGTTTGAACTGCTGTAAATTCAGTATTAAAATCTGCACCAGATATAACTTTTGCTGCATTTGAGTCAGAAAGTGCATCTTTGCCACTCCACGCAACTGCTATAGTGTAATTACTCATCGTATTTTTCCTTGTTTATGTAATAGAGTTAAGTCTTGTAATGAAGCATCAAATCCATTTGATTCAATACTAATTTCTAGTTTTAGGTTTTTAGCTGAACCTGTTAAAGAGGTTCTGTATTCTTGTAATCCATATACAGGCTTGTAAGTAACACCTGACTTACCATATAAAGATGTACTAGCACCGTATAAAGCAGATGTGCCTGTTGTAACTGGATTTAAAGTTATCTGAGTTGTAGGTGACGGACTAGGACTATAATCTTTATACCACTTTAAACCTAAACTTGCTCCAGACCCCCCTTCTAAAACCATAAATAATCTTTTAAGTAAAGAAGCTGCAACTGACTGACCTAAATTAACCCAAGTAGTTGCTATACCGCTAGTGTAAGAACTATTAGTAAATGTTTGAGAGCCACTAGGATATGACAAGTCAACATCATAATAACCTTCATACCCAGCTAAACCACCATCTTTTTGACCTACTAAAAGTCCATACAATTCTGTGTAAGCTAAACTAGATGGCTCTCTATCATTGTCAAAAGTCCATGTCGTTATGCGTGGTGCTTGATTAGGTGTAAAGTGTTTAAAGTCAAAAACATAAGTAATATTACTATCTACAAAAGATAAAATATATATTCCTTCATTTTCAACATAAACTGCTTTTGCATTTGTGCTTTGTCCTACATTTCTAATAAGTGTATCTTTAATGTTAAGTGACAAATCTTGCATAGGTAGTTTGTCTTTCTCTGTAGTACGACCTAAAGACCTTAAACCGGTGCTTGATAAAAATACAAGGTCATCACCAATAGCTTGTACACTATCTCTTGATACGCAACCTACACCTCGTATAACCTCGTTAAGTGCCATACTGCCAATAATATTTGGACTATCATATACAGCAATATTGTTTGTACCAAAGACAACCAATTTTCCATAGAAAGGTGCTATAGCTACAATGTCATCTACACCCCATACAGTTTTTAAATCTATAAAACCACCATTACTAGCACCATTTTCGGCTGTTGTTCTAAAGTCATCAGCATCAAGCAAAGTAGAGTAGTAAAGCACATCTTTTTCTTCTGCTACACCGCCTACCCACATACGACCATAGAAACCCATACCGCAACTAGGTTTAAACTCACCAGAAGAAACACCAGATGGTCTATGTGCATTATCAAAAGCTGCCCACTTACTACCTGAACCTTGTGAGCCATCATATCTTTGAGGAACTATATTTTCATGTATACAAGTTAATCTGCGATTAAACTCAATAAACTGCCATTTGCCTGTCGAACTTCCTACTGTATGTTTAACATCAGCACCACTACTAGGAAACGCTGCATTAGGTGAAGTAAAATCTATAGTGTAAATGCTTGTACCATGACTAGCAAATATCTTGTTTGTGCCTTGGTCATTATGCTCAATTAAAGATGCAATTGCTGTACCTGTAGGAGTAACTTTTTGTTTTAAACCTTTTCTAAAAGCAATACGACCAGACTCTCTTATTACTACATTTTCTGCTTTAGTTAAAAATGATGTATTTAAAGAAGCAGGATTGTCTTGTGTGTTAAGACCATTTAGTCCTATATCTGTTAGAGGTTGATAAGATATTTGTTTAGCCATTATTTAATGTACCAATCCGATTCGTATTGAGTATTACCACTATCAAGCATAATTGCTTGTTTAAGTGCTTGACTTGTTTCTTCAGCAGCTATAGATGATTGTGTGCCTCCATCTTCACCTCTTTCTGCTATGGCTCTTGCCCATGCTCCAAGTACAACTGGTTTAGTTGGAACTTTAAGTGTTGTTGCTGCTAAAGTCAGTTCATCTTGTGCTTTAATTATGTCAAAAGAAATAGTCTCAGCATTGATAGGAACAGGAGATAAATCAACCTTTAAATTATTACTACTATCAGCACCGTTAAAACCGTAATAATGAGGCTCACCAGTCGGGTCTGTAGGGTACTTTACGCTGTTAAGGTAGCTTCGGCTTACCTGACACAATTGAGTGCCTGTAGTGTTGTTTATTGCATCTACTATTTTGAACTCTTGACCAGAAGATAAATTGTAATTTTTAGTGCCTGCTACTGTAGAAATATCTACTGTTTCTCTAAGAACTAACCAATCGTGATAATTCTCTACAGAACGCTTAGAATCATTGACCATACTACCAATTACTTTTTGGTAATCACTTACTGTTGATGAGTCATTAATATTGCCAGACCAATCAGTAGAAATTGTATCTTCTCTTAACCTTATTAATACTTCGTTAATTAGTTCTCTATAAGTCATTTATTTCCCCTTTGCTAATTGAGCACCAAAATAAAATTCGATTATCATTGTTGCCCAAGCAAACACTTCATCAAACTTTAAAACTGCACCTGCTTGTACGGTTACATAGTCAATAGTGTCTGGTGTTAATTCAAAACCTAGAAAACTTGCACCTTCTATAACTGTAGGTATAACTGTTGGCACATTAAAAAAAACAGGTGCTACTTGTGTAAATATAATTAAAGCTAAGATTACAAAGATAATAACTCTTCTGTTAAGTGCAGCCATAGGACTCTCTTTGTCTGCTCTATCTCTTGCCATATTAATTGAATCATTACGCACTTGTAATGACTGAATCATTAGTTTTTGTTGTTCTTGTGCTGCTTGACTTTTAAGGGCAAACAACTTAGCTACAAAACCTAAAGCTATTGGTGCTACATTTGTTAATAACGCTATCATACAACTATCCTCATTGCTTCTAATATTCCTATTTGACCTATAACATACCAACCTAAAGCACCATATACTCCCCATTTAATTTGAAGTAGTGATGTATTAATTTTTGCTATACATTGATTAGTGTCATCAATTTTGCTAAATAGCTTTCCTATTTGCGATGTGTGTTTGTCAAGTTGTAATTGCATACGATTCAATTTCTCTTCCATTAATCACCGCCCCACCTTTCTCATAGCTATCTTGTGTGACTCTGTAAATGTTTTTCCTTTATTCATTAGTTTTCTCATCACTTGCATATGTTTAGCTGTATGGTGGTCTTTGTGTTTTTCCATTGCATTTTTTTGTCTTTGAGTAAGTGCCATATAATCTCCTTAGTTTGCTAAAGGATTATCTAACGCTCTTTGCAATTTAGCACCAAGCCTATCCTCTAGTTCTTTAATTTTTCTATCCGTATCTGAATACAATGAATCTCTTCTGGCATCAAATCTTTCATCAGCCTTATCAATCATAGAACCAACATCTTCTTTTTGATTTTGTAACTTAGTTTCGACATCATTAACTATTGACTCAAGATGTCTCATATCTTCTCGTACTTCAACTTTTACTTCTTTTGTATATTTAATTTGTTCGTCAGCACTATCTTTAATCATGTTAACTTCTTCTTTAAACAAATCAATTTCTTTTGATACAAACTCCATGTGCGTATTAACGGTATTCATGTGTTCGTCAATTAAAGACAACCTTTTGTCAAAACCTGATAAATCTGGTGATACAAAAGATGCTATCTTAGCTTCCATATCTAAATATCTTTGGTAAAACTCAAACCCTGCCCAAGCACCACCACCTAACATAGAAAGTAAAGGAATAATTAAAAGAAGTTTGCTTCCACCAACTTTAACACCGCCATACTCTACTTCTGCCATTGCAAGTCCACAAGTTCTTTGTGTAGCAATTGATGAGCCAAGCCATTTCTTAAACCTTTTTGATTGTCTGGAATATTAGTGTTCAAATATATATCCTTATCTTCATAAAATGTTCCATCAACCAATGAGCCTTTGTAAGAGTTGAATCCAGCGTTAAAATTTAATAAAGCAAGAATGTAACTTTGTAAATTTTTTTGTTCTTCTAAACTGACCGCAGCACCCATTTCTTTAGCTAAGTTATTAAGTCTGTTTGTGATGATTTCTTTCATCTTATCTCTCTTAGCTTTAGCCTTATTAACTTTTTTAGGCTCAACTTTAGTTTCAGTTAGTAATACTTTTTCTTCGTTCCGTTCTTCCCGTTCTTCTTGTTGCTTTTCTTCGCCATTTTCTTCTATCTCCTCTGTTTCAATTTCTTCCTCGACCTCTTCGACCTCTTCTATAGGTTCTTCTATTGGCTCTTCCTCTATTGTCTCTTCTACTAATTCTTCTATCTCTTCTATAGGTTCAGGCTCAACTTCAGGTACAGGTTCAAAAAATTCTTCTATTTCTGCTTCTATCTCTAAAATGATTTCTTCTTGTGTTATTTCTTCAAACTCAACTTCATTAAGAACATCCATTTCAAATATCTCAGTCATTACTTCGAAATCAGATAAAGTTATTTCTAATTCAATGTATGACTCTGGTGGTGGTAGAACAAACATTTCTTCTAAATCTATTTCTTCTACAAACTCTATTTCTTCTTCTGCTATAGCATCTTCATAACCAAGACAATAAACACTATAAGTAGGGTTAGTTTCACATTGCTGGTCTAAATAAGCTGTTTCAAAATTTGGACAAGCATTACTGTATAAACTATCTAAACTGCATTGTTGCTCAAAAAAAGCATCACCGTAACCGACACAGCCAACATCATAGAGGCTATTAATACTACATTGTTCATCATAATAAGCATCCGCATAAGTTTCAGGGTAATACAGACAGCTTAAATGGCTATCTGGAACAACACTACATATACTCTCACCTTCATCTATAACT
>Ga0208919_1000877_pt1 | contig 18435 bp, 19 predicted proteins | sample 4_EtaG_FD_184076 | JGI IMG/M metagenome (GOLD analysis project Ga0208919, IMG submission 184076) | Marine viral communities from the Subarctic Pacific Ocean - 4_ETSP_OMZ_AT15127 metaG (SPAdes) (version 3) | ecosystem: Environmental > Aquatic > Marine > Oceanic | place: Pacific Ocean | collected...
GGCCTACGAAGGTTTAAATAAAATATCAGCTATTAATTTTTTTGATGATAACAAACTGTTGCAAATGAAAAATGGAGAAACTACAGATACAAGCTCAGATATAGATGAGGTTGTAATATATGATGGCAGAATAAACCGTGTAAAACAACAACAAAAAAACAATAAACAAAGAAACTTTTCTTTAATTACAACTATGATACAATCTGAAGATGGATTTAAAGAATTAACTTCGGGCATGACTAATGCTGGTGAAATTGCAATAGTAAAAAAAATGGCATTTAATTTTGGAGAAAAAGATCATACTCTTATGTTAGACACTTGGATTCACAAACACGCAAACTTACCTGACTTACCTCCTGAAACAGCGTTGAATTGGTTTAAAGCTTCTGTTGTTTTAGCTAATGCTATGAAGCCAGAGACAGGCATACGGAATATAGAGCAACTTGATCCTGATAAAAGACTTGGCAATATGCAACCACAAGCTCAAGCTGCCATATGGGAAAAATTGAAAAAGGTAACAGGTAATGATACACAAGCTATGGTTTGGGCGTTATCTTCTTGGATGGAAGGTCCTGATAAAACAAGTTCTAAACAACAAGTGCCATCGGGAATGAACGCCAGATTAAAAACTATAAATTATTCTAAACAAGGATACGTTGAGTTTAGATTATTTGGAGAATCTAAAGGTACTAAATTTAATTTTCAAACAATAGAAGAACATGTTGATAACAATGAAAAAGTTGTCGCTAAGTTAGTAAACTTACAAGAGCAGTATAAAAAAATTGCAGTTAATCAAGAAGGACCTTTAGGGTACAACTTATTGTTAAACGCATTAGGTGCTATTGTAGGCCCCGATGGTTTAACAGGAGCTTTATTTAATGATTTAAATTATGGTACAGGAGATGACACAGGAAATAACAACAAGACTCTTACAAAAGGGTATATTGATGCCCAGATGAAAAAGAAGTATAAGAATGTATCTGCAACAAGAGCTGCCGAAATAAATGCTGCAAGGATAAGTCTTGCTTTCTCAATGGCACGAGCAGCCGATCCTTCAGGTCGACTATCTAACCAAGACATAGAATTACAAATGGTTAAATTGGGTGGGGATTGGACACAAGCTCGATATGCAGTAAAAGCAATAGATGTAGCAATGGAAGAATTTATTATAAACAAAAATAAATTTGATATGATAGTCAAGTATGGAAAAGGCACTGGACCAGCAAACATGAAAGACTTTAAAGTTATTGACGCTGTTATTGCAGTTGATACTTTAAGAAAAGGAGCAGCAAAACATAACTTAGTAGTTGGAGAAGTTAACCCAAATGAAAAACGAGTTTACAATCTTAACCAAGAGTATATCACTAAAGACGGAAAGACTAGAAAAAGATACATAGAAATAAAAAGACCAAAGACGCTAGATAAAAATGGCAAGCCTACACTAGTAAGAGACAGAGTAACTAACGATGTATTAGATATAAAATTATTTCAAGGTAAAATTTAATGGTTGATGTAATAACAAACACTATGCCTAAAAACGTTTCTTCTAAACTGTCTGCAGAAGAAGATTACGAACAGAACAAAGAATCAGGTAACTTTGTTTATCAAGGTAATAAAAAACGTTCTGAAGAAGAAAAGAATGTCAATGTAGAGATGCCTAAACCTAGACCTCAACCTCCGACTGTTGATGATACGGTAGATGATAAGTCTATACCTGTACCTCAACCTGATGATACAGAAGGGGATAAATCTATAACTCCTCCGTCAGTCGATGATACTAAAGGTGTTACCAAGCCTATAATAAGAAAAATTAAAGATACAGTAAGACCTTCACAAGGTATGATTGTAGGCTTTGAACCTTCACTTCCGGGATTAGTCAACAAAGTTGATGGAGCAAAAGCAGGGTTAGATAATGAGAAGTTAGCATCTAGAGCCAAAAAAGATTTACTACTACAAGAGTCAGGCATAAGCGAAGCCGAATTAATAAATGATGTCAACAATGGAAATGCGATTGCAGAGCTAGACAACGATGAACTTGGTAAATTAGAATATGCTATTGATATATTAAATGAACCAACGTCTACTTCTGACGAAAAGAAAACTGCTCAAAATATTTTAGACTCTTCTATAGATATTGTAAACAGTACGAGAGGGCAAGAGGGTGTTAAAGTTGGGTTTAGCAGAGGGGAGAATCTAGAGTTTCAACCATCCAAAGAAGCTTTAGACGCTGCCAAGTTTGGTAACTTTAGCCTATTAGCAAATGAAGAAAACTATAGCAATAGCAGAAAAGAATTTTTTAAAATAGTAAAGGGTCAGTTTGATGAAAAGCTAGGAGATGACGCACCTACTATAGAACAAATACTTATGGACACTATTACTACTGGTGAATTTTGGGATACGACTGCTGAAGTTTTAAATGAAGACTTAAGAGCATTGGGTATAACTTTACCTCCTATGATATTTAATTTAGTTAGGCACGGTACAGTGGCTTTGGCTAAAGGTTTAAATCCATTCAGTGATTCTGAAAAAGATATAAGTGAGTATTGGGCAGAAAGTCAATCTGACAGAGAACAAAATGCCGCAAGTTGGAAACAAGCTTTAGAAAATAATCCCACACCTGCTAAATTAAGAGCTTTATCTGTTGTTATAAATGAAAACATACACAACGCATTAAAAAAACAATTGGATGAAAACAAGATAGACCAAGCTACTTACGATAGACTTACCAAATCTGATATAATGGGCAAGGATGGTAAGCCTTTAAAGAAAATGATAGTTAGCGAAGATCAAGCACAATCTTTTTTATTAGAGTCTATAGAGCAGTTACATGGAAGTCTAAGATTCTTGATGATTGCAGCTCAAAACGTACCTATGATACAGGGTCTTGCAAAAAAACAAACTGTTCTTGCTTCTCGAAATATGAAGAATATGAAAAAGAAAGTAAGCAAACTAGAAGCAGAACAAATAGCTTTAGGTAATAATAAGTATGATGGTATGAGTCTTCTTGAAAAAGCAAATCGAATGGAACTAGATGGGTTAGATATAAAAGTAAACCACCAAGTACTAGGCATGGCTATGAGGGAAGAAAACGTTGCTACATCATTTGGAAGAATGGTAGACAGAAGAGATCGTCTTGCAACTATGTTAGTAAATATGGATAGAAAAAATGTATCCCCAAAGAGCTTAAAGTACATAGCCATAAAAAAAGAATATGAATCTGTAAAAGGTAAAGTATTTAGAAACTATTGGTCAGGAAGAACTAAGCCTATATTTAGGGAAGCACTATTATTATCCATGCCTGCTAGTATTATGCAGTGGGCATCGACTGAAGCATTCAGAGCAGCGGATAGTGGGGTAGATCAATTTACTGCACAAGGTATAGGTGCTTTGTTTCACATGGTAACTGCATTTAGATTTGGTAAAAATAAACAAACTGGTGGTGGTGGAATGTCCATCCAAGATGGAGTTTATAATGTTATCAAATACCCATTTGCACAAGCAGGGGAAGCCACCAGTGCCTTTATGGATGTTATGGCAATGTCTAGGATTCCCGGAGTAAGTATACTTCGTAGTAAAGATTTAGAAGAGTACAACACCTTAGTAAAACAAGCTAGAAATGGCGTAGGATTGAGCTTGAAAGAAAGACGAGGAGCTAAATACATATTTGATTTAGCAGCACATTTACCAAAAGAAACGTTGGACAAGCTACTTGTAAATGTGAAGTCTCAAGTAAAATTAGAAGAAGATATCATAGCTCAATTTCCTGTAGGAGAACGAGATGAAATACGACAGTTAGTTGCTGCTCCTTTTGCACAAGCTACAGGTTTGACTTGGTTGAAAAGTGCCTATGCTTTAAGTGGTACAAATATAGGTGCTAAAGATTTTAAAAACTTTAACAAACTACAAGAACTGCAAGACATTTCTGATGCACAGATGAGACAGCTAGAATTTACTGAAAGATCAATACAAAATTTAAGAAACAAATTAATAAACAGAACTGACATAGAGAACCCAGCGGCTGTAGAAAAATTAGTAAACAGATATGAAAAAATGTATGATGCACAAAAAGACAGTGTCATAGAAAATAACTACCAACTGTTTGACGACTACGAAGAAATGAACAGAAAAATGTTTATTGATCCTGATGTTAACATAACAAATGAAATTGCAGATCAAATGTTAAACACAGGCGTTAAAGCTAGGATGCGACTTAATCCCTTGTTAACTGAAGGGGAAGCTTTAGAACAACAAATTAATGCTAACTACAAATTACTAGAACAAAGAGCAAGAGTAGTTAACTCTAATTTAAATAGTCCAAAGCATCCTGCTCGTGCAGCTTCTCTTATGGAAGAAGTTTTTGATTTACACATTGAGTCTATGTACGCTAAAGGTAAACTCGCCTACGTTAAATTAGACAAGATGGCTCTGTCCGAAAAGAAAACAGTTGATGTTTCTGATTTAATCTACAACTTTAAAGAGTTGGCTGATCCCTTAAAAGAAACAGACTTTGCGGCATTTTTTAGTAAAGATGGTATGTTCTTTAATTCTACTTTAAATAAAAAATTAAGAGTGTCTTTAAATAAAATGGCAGAACGTTCTTTAGCAGGATTAAATAACAATACTGTTAAAAAATTAAGGGAGATGGCGACAACTGAAGGAAGCGAACATTTTATAGGTAAGAATGTAGATGATGTAGATATAGCTTTGTATTATCAAGAGATTGGTGAGCTAAAAGCTTTTAAGGCTGCTCCAAGTGAAGTTGCTGATGTGTACACTGCGTTTAGAGACTATGCAGTACGTATGGGAGATAGTCAGCCAGCTTTAGCTAGTAAGTTTGAACAACAGGCTGGTACAATAAAACAACTAATTAGGAAGTTTGATGATAAGTACTACAACATGTGGGAAGAAGCTAACTCCACATACAAAGCAAATGTGTTTGATAAATTAGCAGGTAGTGGTCCTCTGTCAGACTTTGTAGCAAGTAAAGATAACAGAATCCTTGAGTTAACTAAAAAGGGAACTCAAAGTGGTCCGTACAAAGGTATATATAAAGAAGGTAGAGAGCCTGATAAACTTTTTAATCGTGTTATCGACTCTGTTAATAAATACATGAAGTCTGGTAAAGAAGAAGATTTATCTACTGTACAAAATTATATGGCTAATTTTAATAGGCAGTTAACCGATTTAGTAGGCGATGAGAATGTATTTGATTTAACCACTCCTCAAGGAATGGCAAAGTATGAAGCTTTTGAAGGTGCTTTAAGTGCTATGATATATTCAAAATGGGCAAGACCAACTTTAGATAGGATTAACAAACTTGATCCTAGATCACAAAAACTTTTAAATCAATCTAATGGTGGTTATGATTTTACTGCGTTTGATCAAGATAGACTACACGACATAACAAGAGCAACTACAGTTAAAATCAAAACAGCAGATGGGATAAAAGAAGTTCCAATTATTAATTTTACAAAAATAATTACAGACGAAAAAGATATTGTAAAAGTAATGGCAGATAGTGCAAAACTACAAGAAAAGTTTCAAACATTTAGAACAGTATCTAACGGTAAAATAAAAAATATAAAGGCTACAGAAGCTGCCAAGTTAAAACTCAGAGATAAAACTATAGAAGATTTAGGAGTCTTAACAGGGCAAACTCCTATAGGTTTCTATGATAAGTTTATTGTAAATGGAAGTGTAGATAACTTAACTATCTTAAGAGGGCAAGCAATGGAAAAAGGCATGAAGAAAGAAGATTTCAATAATGCTGTATTGTACTTGGCGACCAATGGTTTGTTTGCAAGAGGAGGTCAACGCATAATTCCCGGACAAACAATAACAGACTTTGATGGAATTAAAAAACCTATAAGGGGATTTGATAATCCACAAAATATAACTAAAGATTTAAGGACAGACAATATAACACAAATATTTGAAGAGTTCTTAGGTGTAGATCACACAAGATACTTAGATGATATATCTGATTTGTTAGCTAAAGAAAAAGCCGCATCTATGAATGTAGATAAAATAAATGGAATCTTAAGACCGATGGGTGATAACGAAATAATAAGTCGTGCCTTTAACCTAGCAAGAGGTATGGTTAGTCCAACTTATGTAGGTGCTGAAATAGCACTGAGGATTGCGAGTGGTGCAGGTGTAGATATGGTTAGAATGGCTGCAGGTTCTAAGGAAGCTTCAAGACTTATGGCTAAAATGTTAAAGTACCCAGAAAAATTAAACAAAGTAGAATTAGGAAGAATGTCAATTTTAATTCAAGATTTTCTAATTACAGAATTGGCTAACATGGGGAAAACAATTCCTGACTATTACTTTAAAGTATTCCCAGAAGAAGAAGAAACAACATAAACTAAGGAGAACAACTAATGAAAACTTACTACAACGGACCACGACAAGGCATGATGTATGGTGGTGGTACAAACTTACGAAAACCAATGCAGATGGGTGGACTTGCACAACAAAACAGAAAGTCAACTGCAGGTCAGTCAGCCATGATGAACCCGATGGGTAGCATGACTGAAAAGAAAAAATATGACATGGGTATGATGTACGGTGGCAAAGCTAGGAAGAAGTAGTATTATCTTTCTTAAAAACTTTACGACCTTTAAAGAAAACAATTGTATTGATAGTGGTGTTGATAGTTATAGCTACAACTAGCCACGCTTCCCACCACTCCACTACAAAAATCTTCCTGACTTATCCATAACCTCTTGTGCAATTGATCTCAAGTATCTTATAAAATCTCCCACCTTATTTGTACCCTCGTACAAAGGCAGTCCTGTATTCATAGTTCTTTCAAAATCATCAGGTTCAACTGCATCATAAAGTATCTCTACATTCCCATCTTTATTTAAAAACGCTTCTAGTGAAAATAATTTAGCTTTTACTTTGGACTTCGTCATTGATTGGCTCTAATTTACTTATAGGTAAGTTGTAACAATCGGTTCTAAATGTAAAACCGTTGCTTGGGTCTACTTGACCTTTCTTATACCGAGTAGCTTTAGCGTAGTATTCTTGTTTAGTAATGCTACCTAGTATCCAAGCCTTACTGAGATCAGTCAGTATTCTCACAAACACATAACTGTCACAGTCTTGCTTAGTACCATGAGATGCAACCGAGCAATCATAATTAGGCTGTGGCTTAGTATTACAACGTTTAGTCTTAACGTCAATTCGATTCCCATCTTTTACTAAATCATAGTTAAATGTGTTTGCTTCAGTTGCTCCAATGATATCAGCTACAATTATCTCGCCTATCGCACCTACTACGTTACTAGTGCCACCTGTAATACTTCCCTGCAGTATGCCTACAGAGGAAGCTTTTTCCCTCGCATGACGCATATAATCTTCGCTGATTGGTACTTCGATCATTAGCTTGAACTCAAGTCTACGACTTCACAGGCATCTGCAGTGCAAGCCAATTCACGAGAACCACTCGTATTGTCTTCCTTTTCATACTTAGAAAACTTAGTCCAATCCAAAGTAGATGGCACACGACCATTCCATTCTAGATACTCTTCAGCTTCTATGTCCTGATAAGGAGCTTGTTGGTACGTATGATCAGAGAATGGTAAGAATGATACACCTGAAGATATATCAAAATTATCATACAACCAAGCACCTACTTCCATCCATTCTTCTTCCTTTACAGAAATAGTTACAGATGGTTTGTGTTCGCACCAATTAAGTGCATAGACTTTCCATAGTTCTAGTTGTTCTATTGCACTCATCTCTGTTCTAGTGATAGCACCACTAGGAGATTTCATAGGAAAAGAGAAGACAGTAACACTATCAGGTTTTGTGATATCAGCTTCAAATGGTATGCCCTCTTCTTTCATAAATTGTGTAAGTGGGTCTTTGTTATCCCCACGTACAGTTCTAACATAAAAATCATTATGTCTAGCATGAATACCTGATGCAGAGTCTGTCAATTGAGATACCGTACCACTCGGCTTTACACAAGTGATTGCAGTACTTCTAGGTATGCCAATCTTCTCTGCATATTCTTTGTTTGTTTGTATTGCTACTTGTTTCATTTCCTGTAACCAAACCTTTGAGTCTATCTTTTTGGATAATACATAATGATCCATAATACCTGTTAATGATACACCAAGCAAACGTTCTTCTTCTGTATTTGTTTTCCAAACTTTACGCAAGTATTTTAAATCTGTAAGGGTAGATTGAAAAGTACCTAGCATGGTAGCAATACGTACCTTTGATCGCAATGACAATAGGTCATCATTTTCTCTTACTACAACTTCAGATAAGTTACAAAATTGATAAGGTCTAAGTATAATCTCGCTACACGGGTTAGTTCCCCACATGTGTCCTGTCTGTCTTCTACCGTTCTTAGCTACCTGATCATCGGCAGCCTTACGATTGAACATGCCACGTTCACCTGACTTAGACTCATACAGAGCTAACCATTCTCTCATGTAGGTTTCCATAGCAGGCTTACCTTTGTAGGCTACAGAGTTATTTGCCAATGCTCTTTGACCATCAGCGTTCCACCACTCGCCTGACTTAGCGTGTGCCATTTGATCATCATTTAAGTTAGATAGGCTAATCAATGCAGATCGTCTAACACCACCCACAACTACAACCTCACCAACTTTACACATAATGTCGTGGCACTCAATAGGAAATAACTTTCTACCTGTTGCACCCTTGAATTTTTCTATAGTGAACTTAAATAAGTTAACAAGAGGATCAGCACCTGATGCCCTGCCACCCATAACTTTTAATCTTGCACCTGCAGGTCTTACTTTAGATACATCCCATGTTGGTATCATTCCTGAATACAACAAAGCTACTAATTCTCTGTAGGCTTTTGCCCACCCTGTCTTACTATCTTCCACTGTAATAACAACATCAGACACTTGCATATTCTCGCTAATGATAGGTAGCTTGTCTACGTTCTCTCTTTCTACAGAGAATCCTACACCTGTACCACACATAAGAATGTACATAGCTTCATCAAATGATCTTGGACTATCTACGGGTAGGTAGCTACAGTTGTAGCCACAAGTATTGTCTCTTTTAAGTGCTTCACCTGCAGTCATCATAGCTCTCATAGATGGCATAACTTTTAAACTAGTTATGTACTCTTCCATCATTTCCTTATCAACTGCATCTATCTTATAGTTGTGTTTCTCCATAAGAGCATCAGCCATAAAGTCTACATACCTGCTGACTGTCTCTCCCCAATTCTCTCGTCTTCCCTCATCTTCCATCCATCTAGCGTACCTAGACTTATGTATAAACTCTTGATATGAGGTGGGTAACATATTAGATGCCATCTTTGTCTTCTCCTATTGTTTTAATTAATCTATTCAAATACCAATTTGCTTTTCTTAAATCTTCTACACCATTCTTGTATTTATATCTACACAAATATTTAAGAATGTTGCCCTGAAGATATGCTTCAAACCCATCACCTGTGACGGATTCTATCATGTCAATAGTTTCTATGCCTGCCTTATTGTAATGGGCAGGACTATTAACCATGTCCTCTTTATTCTTGCCTGACAGATACTTAGTTTCGTTTTCTGCTTCTTGTAATTTCTTCATCATATACTCTATATGTCTTATCAATGTTCTTTACCAAAATCTACTTTAATTACATTATCAGGAATGTCAAGCTTTTCTCCTGTTTTATCTTGGTATTGTAGCTGAATTTCTTTGGCCGCAAAGTTAAATTCTATTTCAGATTCACCACATCTAAATACTTCGTCGCCTTGTCTACGTAGCAAAGCCATGACACCCTCGTGCATAATAGATGCAACTGAATGATCATCAAAAGTCTTGTACTTCTTACCCGTTGTATCGTAAGCTACCAGATGAAATTGATCGTCTGGCAATTCAGATATAATTATGTAGTACTTGTCTTTCTCTAAGGACATCATTGTGTCCATATCTTTCTTTTTCATTTCTTTAACCACTCCATAGGTATTGATCCTTCTGCCCATCTGAAGTCATGCTTAAGACACCAATCAGCATAGGTAGTTTTACTTCCTTTATAAATTTTATTCCTAGCGTTCATAAACACCATACGTATATCTAGCTTCTTGTGTTGTTCTTTTACCAAAGCCATCTTAACTCTATCTGCTTTGTCAAACTCACCTTTAGCTTCAATATATATGTTCGTAGCAGGGATGTAGAAATCAGGAGTATAGGTACGTATCTTAGGCACATAAGTAATCTTATGCTTTTCGTACTCAAACTTTATCTTGTTGTCTATAAGTTTTCTAGCTATAGATAATTCAAATTTAGATCGGTAGCCTGCGTTTTTTTTAGCCACTATGTTTTCCCCACTCGGATTTTCCAATTCAATGACTCTAGGCGTTTGTTTATATACCCTGCCATCTTCGGGGATTGTTTTTCTATTATAGTAAGTTCGTCTAATAGGGGATATATCGGCACACATAAAATCTTTCCATAACTAAGGCTGTAGTTTATTGTTTGAAATTCATTCTCCACCTTAATAATATCTCTAGCTTCTGTTTCAGGCGTAACTGCACCATGTTCAGAAAAGTTATCTCTCAGGGTCAAAGGTATTCCTCTGTCATGTTGTCTAAGGAATGTTATATCTCTGCCACCACCAATACCTTTATGAGACTCAATGTATACGTGGTACAAGTTCTCATTTAACTCAAGTAGCTTTGTTTGATAGCTATGTAGGTAGATTGCTGACATTACAATGTTTTCTTTTTTAATACGTCATACCACACTCTAGGTGCTGACTTAGCCTTTGATGTTACCTTATCGTGTAGCTGGGCATTTGACCAACAATGTGATCTGTATCCACACATGCTACATATCTTGTGTAAGGTTTTGTTACCTGTTCTTACTTCTTCACCTTTTACCTTATAAGTTTCAAACTCTGTCTTGTAAGGTTTTACAAAATTAGGATCGGGATCAAGTAATCTTTTTACTCTTCTCTCTGCATCCTTCATGTATTCTCTTCTGTCTTCGTCTTGCCAATCAGGTGCTTCAACCATGACTATTTCGCCACTAGATTTGTTTACAACAATCCAACCACCAAAAGGCAACCCCGTAGCTTCACCGTACAAATGTCCTTGCATGACATACCCAAAGGGATCATCTTCTTTTATCTTATCATATCCCCCGTAACCCGTGTACTTGAATTTAAATGCCCACTCACTAGCAGACTTTACATCCCAAACTTTCTCCACTCCCATTTCATCTCTCAAGATAAGATCAAGTGTTCCTGTTATTTCATGTCCTGCAATGGTAAGTTTTACAGGCTTTTGTTTAGCAACAATCTCTACTTCTGCTTGTTCCATTATGAGTACGATTATGGATTCAACCAAGTCTCCAAACATAAAACGAAACAAAGCATTGTAGTCCATGTCCTCTTTGATGCCTTGCCTATCTAACAACTGTTGGCACAGAGGTCTACCTAGACCTGACATACGTATACTGAACTTACGTTCTTTATTTAGTTGTCTTTCTACAGACTCTTCACATTCTTTTGCAAAGTCTTTAATAGCACTAGGGGAGACCGTGACTTCCCCCCTAGTTGCTTTCTGCATGTAGTCTTGGATTTTAAGCAGATTTAACATTGAAATCAGCCGACAAGTCCTGTTCCTCACTAGGAGAAATGAGTTTCAAAGCTTCTCTGTGCTGAATTAAAACATTCTCATTGTGAGCCTTTACAGTCTCTGAGAAATCTTTCATCAATGCCTTGTCTGTATCCGAGACTTGTACTTCCGAATGGAGAGTCGGAACAGGTACATAGTAAATAACTGAACCTGACTTGACTCTGCTAGTTGCTAACTTAATAACAACCTTTTGCATAATCTTCTTCTGCCTAGTTAAGCTATCTATGAAATCTCTGATAGGTTTAAAGCCTGATCGCTTAAAGTAAGATACAAAAGGTTTATCCTTTATATCCACCTTTGTGCCATCTGCCTTAGTAAAATCCCCATTAATCTGCCCATATATAACTTGGTTACATACTGCAGATCGAGACTTTACTTTAAGTGGGTCATCATCCTTAAGAACCTCTTCTTCTTTCAAAGATAGTCTACCACACTTATTGCCTGCTAATGTGTCAGGAAATTCTCCTGCCAACGTAGGCTTCTGTACTGACTTGCAAGAGAAAGTTCCCTGCTCCATATCATACACACTCCATTCAAAAGTACGTAGGATAGGTCTGATAAACACTTCCTTTGCATAGATAAACTCACCATCTAAGAACATCTTCCATGAGCCACGAGTCAGAGAAACACCGTCTTCTGTCTCCGTATCATAGTTTATGTTCAATCTAGGCAAGCCAACATTAGATGTCGCCTTTGATTGTCCTGTTAGTTCCATAAATTTAGCAGTATCGTCATCACTAAATGCTGATACTAGCTGATCCATTTCGTTTCCGATTGTAGTCATTTCGTTAGTTTCCATTTTTATTTCCTTTAAGTTTATTTAAAATGTAATTTGATCCTAATGGTTAACTTCAGATAAGTCAAGCCAATTATTACCTATTTTTAATTCTATTCCTATTGGCATGTCGTATTCTAAGCCATACCTAGCTTTCGAGCCATTAGAAATAGATAACATGGCTTCAGATAATACCTTGATACACTGATCTTTTTCATCAGGATGTACGTCAAGTACTATTGAATCATGTACTGTGTTGCATATTACTGACTGCATTTTATTTTTTTGCATCACCTTATCTAGTTCAACTAGTGCTATAGGTAGCAAGTCAGCAGTTGCAAATCCTTGTACGGGGTAGTTACAGATAGCAGTTCTGTTTGTGGCTGCACCCCAATCTGTCCACTTAGCATCGGGGAAAGAATAGACACGACCTGATGGTAGTTTGATCTCTTTTGTCCTGACTGCTTCTTTCTCTAATTCCTTGTGCCATTCGGTAACTTTCTCATACTTCTCTTTAAAAGCCGTGTAGTAGGCTTGTTGTGCTGGAGTACCACTGACCCCACCATAGAGAGGTTTGAACGTGTGTGCCTTTGCATCCTGCCTAGAACACCCTATTATGGATGCAGTGTAGCTATGAACATCTGTTCCCTTAAGAACATCATCATATGCTTGTGGGTCTTTGGATAAAAAGCCTGCTACCCTAAACTCTAATTGAGAGTAATCACCCTCAAGTATATAGCCACCATCAAACCTACTTTCTACTATCTTACGTATAGCAAAGGTAGAACCACGTGGCATGTTTTGAAAGTTAGGATTACGACTAGATAATCTACCCGTTGCAGTAACACATTGCATAAATTCAGGATGTACAAAGTTATCATCATCTACGTTATTCTTCATACCCTCAACAAAAGTAGATAGGTAGGTACGAATAGCATTGTATCTAGAGTAGGCTACACAAAACTCACGTGCTTCACCACTTAGTTCGGTTGATCTATCTTCTAGAGTTACCTTGTCTGTCTTAAATCCTGCAGATGCAGTATCTTTTGGATTACGAGGTACAATCTTAAAGCCTGCCACCTCATTAGTGTCCATGTATCTGATGCCTTTACCTTTACATGGCTTGCATATCCGTAATGCTTTACTTGGCTCACCATTTTTGTTGACAAGCCTGACACGACCATGACCTAAACAACCTGCACATTGTTGACCTACAGTTTTGTACACAATGTCTGTCATGTTACGTACATTACGAATGAAATCATTCTTTCTCATACGAGTACGTAGCTTTGGTTTAATTGTGTTACCCCTCATTTCGTGACCCAGATTAAATGTCATAGACCAGAGAGGTTTATCCTTTACCTTACGTGAGTACAACAAAACACTACGATCATCAGGACTAGATAGATTGATTGGTGTATCCCCCATTGCTTCTTTAGCCATAGTCTGTAGTTTGTTTTCTAGATAGAGTAGTTCTGTATTATATTCTTTCTCTATCTCATCTAAGGTATCTAAGTTTATTTTAAGTCCGTTCATCTCAATACGAGTCAGGACTTTTGTCATTTCAAGCGAAAGCTTTAGTGTCGGTACTAATGTCATTAAATAGTTCTCCAAATGTTGTGCCAAAGGCTTCAAGTTGTTTTACTGCCACTTCTTCTGTAGCGATTACGTCTGCTATACCATACTCTTGTACAATCTCATAAGGTATATCATAAAATGTTTTACCATCTTTTAGAAAAGGTGCAACTAAATCTTTTTCTTTTTGTGTAACACCATATCGTTTTGCAAGAGAGTCAAGACTAAGTGACCACCTCTTTGCTTTAGCTAAGATATATTCAGCTACCATTGTATCGTACACATGACGATCATAGGTAAAGCCACATGCTCTTATCCATGTAAGATCAAACTTAAGATTCTGCCCAACAAGTACATCGGCACTATCCAAAGTATTCTGCATTGTTTCAAACCAACCATCTTCTACAAATGCTCGATTGTCTGAGTGAGATATAAAATCGTAGCCTACCTCATCTTCTCCTAGCCACTTGTACCCGATTGATACAAGAGTATTACCAAAGTAAGGCAGGGCAGTAGTGCCGCCTGACTCCTTTGTCTTATGTGTTGTCTCCACATCAAGTGTCAAGACGTTTAGTTTTTCTGCCATTGTTTCTCCTATCTGTATGTATTGAATGACAATTAGCACAGAGTATTCTGCACTTTCTTACTTCTTTAATTAAATTCTTTATGCTATGTAGCACCATGTGGCTGACTTGTTTAGTCTTGCCACCTAGATGGTCAAACTGTAAGGCAAGAGCATTTTTTCTGTATCCACATATGTCACAACCACATCTCATCTTAATGTAGTTGAGCCAACGTCTTCTACGTTTTGCTCTTGCAGTAATTTTAGCATTTCTATTAATAGTACACACCCCTTTGCACATCTATCTGAGCATTAATCATTCCATGCCACCCGTTGATTTTATTTTTAGATATACAAATATGTCTTACTATATTATCTACCTCACTTGATCCTGTCTTACCAATACCTATGATTGCATCAGCTTCACCAGCTTTACCTGTCCTAGAATTGTCAAGCATAGAGTAGTCAATAAATTGACGATCATGTGCATCATAGCTTGCCTGACTGACTGCCCATATAAGTAGCTGATTTCGCTTGGCAATTTCTCTTGCAGTAACGTAGGTCTCTTTTAATCTTTCGTCACCACGATTATATTGACCACCAACACGAAACTTATCTAGCTGATCACAGAACATAATGTCAGGTTTATTTAGTTTTGCATAATCATCCATCTCCTCCACAGATGTACCAACTGAATCCATGATTGTCAGATAAGGTTCTATCTCAAAGTGATATCGTTCAAGTAGCTGATCTTTTTGCATGACCATTTCTTCTCTTGTCAATTCAAAATAAGATTGAATGATACGTAGCTTGATACGTTGAGCAGGTTCTTCGTTTGCCCAATAAGTAACTTTGAATTTTTGTTTGATGTAAGATGATGCAAGGAAACAACAAAAAGTAGTCTTACCCACTTCAGGTCTAGCAAATATTATCCCTAGATTACCCTTATCCATTCCTTTAAGTTTTTCTTGGATAAGGTTGAATTTAAAAGGGAAATCTGTGTCTCCTGCTTCTTCTTCAAGCAACTGAGACAAATCACTTTCTACTATATTGTAGGTAGTTTTGTCACTAATGCGGCCATCTTCAACTGCATCTATAAGTCTACGTAACTCGCCAAACTCTTCGTTCTCACCTGTAAATATTTCAAGTGCTTTCTCGCCTATCTGCCTTGCTCTATCTCTAAGCCACAGATTGTTAACTAAGTCTAGATGAAGTTCGTCATCACCTGACACAGTACTTTCTAATTCAGATATAACTTCTTGTATTCTGTTTCTAGCCGAATCAGGCATGGCAGGATTTCTGTCGTTAAAGACTCCTGCAAGTTCAGACTTAGTTAAAGTCTTGGCGTACTTAGTATGGGAATATACTATTGTGTCAAAGATATCTTTTAGTTCCCTATCAAACATATCTCTATCTATTTTGTTCTTTACCTTTGCAAAGAAATCAACATCTAAACAAAATCCTAAAACTTGCTTATCTACTGATATGATTGTTGATGAAGTCATCACGTTCCTCTTTCTCCATATTTTTCAGGTCTTTCTTTAGCACTACTAACTTAGTAGGTACATAATTAGACAAATGCCTGACAATGTCAACTGCTTTCCGAGTTGCATCTTTGTCTAAAGCCACAAAAATTTTTTTATAATTTTGGATTACTTGTATGTGTGAATCCAAAAGGGAAGTTCCCATCAAAGCTAATCCCCGTACAAAGTTACTAATACTGCAAGCACTAGGACAATCTTCGACAATAAATAAGTTCCCTCCCTTTCCACATAAAAAAGGATATCTACTATTTCCATATCTTAACCACTTCGGTTTACTATTTGTTAAACTTCTTCCCGTTGCATCAACTACCTTATCTCCATCTTTGACAAGATAGACAACACGATCACGTTGGAAGTCATATCTAATATCAACTAAGCCACCTAGATAAGCATCATAAGAATGTACTTGCTTAACATAGTTCTCAGCATTGATATTGCGAGACAAAGAGACAAACGTATCAGGTATAACAAAATCTACCTCTGTCTCTTCTTGTTTAGTTTCTTTTTTGACAAATGCCTGACTTGAATTATCTCTTGTCAAACTGACACCCGTTCCACCTTTAGTATTGCAATCAGCGTGGAAACAATACCACAATCTTTCAAAACCATTGTCACTTACACTAAAGGTATTTGGCTTGCCACATAAAGGGCAATCAGACCTATAGCGCCCATAAGCAGGAATGGAGAGGGATTCAACATAGCCTTTTAACCATTTTGGACTCATCTACTTGTAGCATCTTTATACTGTTTGGTATTTACAGTATAGACTTGTGCTAACTTATCTAGATCGTACTTACTTTTAAGTTCATCAAAAACTCCAATATGTCCAACTAACTTGCGAGACTTTGCTACCAAGATAGGTATCCATGTTAGGTAGTCTCGTTGATTACCTAGCTTAACTTGATCTTTGTCAACCAAACCTAAACGTACTGCTGACAACTTTGCCCACAATACATGGTGCTTATCGTAGGTACGCTGAGTTATGTCTACTTTAATCTCTTCCATCATCTGCTATCCTCAAATCTTCTAAGTATAGTTTAATTGCATTTCTCATCAGATCAGCTACGCTTACTTGTGTTGCATACCTATCTGTTTCCCTAGTAGCAAATTTCTCTAGTTCGTTGTAGTCTGCTTTAGAAACTGTCAAGTTATAAACTTTAGTTTCTTCAGGTATCTTATTTGGTCTACTCATATTATCTCCAATCTCCCTCGTGGGGTGTATCTCCCAATGGGATAATTGCGTATACCACGAGATGTATTTTTACGTCAAGAAAAAAATAATAAAAAAATAATTTGACATATGTTTTTAGTTAGTTGTATAAGTATCCCTGATCATAAATATAGGAGATAAATTATGGCATTTAACCAAATAAATATTAAAGATTGTCTGTGCGATATGTACGACATAAAACGTAAAGTTAAACAGACTAAAGTTGTCCATGATGTAAAAGGTCATACTTTGGAGATATCATTGTTTAATGCACCAAAAGATAATGATGGAACTATTTTTACTCTTGGTGATTGTATTGACAATGTTATTGGGCAATTAGAACTAGAACTTAAACAAAGAGGACAAGAGATATGATTTATTTAGAGTTATTCTCAGGTGGTAGTGTAGCTAGGCAATCTGTAAAAGAATTAGGTTTGCCCGTTACTAGGTGGTATTCATCAGAAATTAATAAGTATCCAATTCAGATAGCTAATGATAACCATGATGATCTAATTCATCTAGGTGGTGTCGAGGGTGTATTAGATAAGCTAGTTTCACATAAAGACATTGATGTTATCTTTTGTGGCTCACCTTGTCAGGGTTTTTCCGTTGCAGGAAAACAATTAAATTTCGAGCATGAACAATCCAAGTTGTTCTTTACATTCCTCGATATCTACAAGGCTATCTATACTGTTAATCCTCATGTTAAGCTACTCTTTGAAAATGTCAAAATGAAAAAAGAATGGGAACAGATTATCCTATCTAAACTACAAGAGATAAATCCAAGCCTAAAGCTACACATTATTGATTCGGCTTTGGTATCTGCTCAACGTAGAGTTCGTATGTACATTACTGACATAGAATTTGATATGCCTGAAGATAGAGGTATCTTACTTAAAGATATTATCGAATGTGGTTGTGTAGATAGGAACAAATCCTACTGTCTAGATGCTAACTATTGGAAAGGGGGTAATTTGAAGATGTACTTTGAGAAATCTCGCAGACAATTAGTATTTGGAGATGGTTGTCATCAGGTAGGAATAGCTGATATTAAAGGCTACGACATTATCAAAAGAGTTTACTCAATCGAGGGTAAATGCCCTACCTTAACTACCATGCAAGGTGGA
>Ga0208919_1000878_pt1 | contig 18422 bp, 29 predicted proteins | sample 4_EtaG_FD_184076 | JGI IMG/M metagenome (GOLD analysis project Ga0208919, IMG submission 184076) | Marine viral communities from the Subarctic Pacific Ocean - 4_ETSP_OMZ_AT15127 metaG (SPAdes) (version 3) | ecosystem: Environmental > Aquatic > Marine > Oceanic | place: Pacific Ocean | collected...
GAAGACAACAAAGGAGCGGGTAAATGGCAAACCGACAAGGGTGGTGAGTATTTTGCGGCGGGTGTTGGGGCTGCGGTTACTGGTCGTGGTGCGGACTTGTTTGTCATTGACGACCCTCACTCGGAACAGGACGCTCTAAGCGAGAGCGCATTCGACAATGCGTATGAATGGTACACTTCTGGACCTCGTCAGAGGCTTCAACCGGGTGGTTCGATCATAATTGTTATGACTCGATGGGGTAAAAAGGACTTGACAGGCCGTTTGATAGCGGCACAGGGCAGTGATGTCATGGCAGATCAGTGGGAAGTGGTGGAATTTCCTGCAATTCTACCATCAGATGACCCATTATGGCCTGAGTTCTGGGAAAAAGACGCTTTACTGGGAATAAAAGCATCACTTCCTGTGGGAAAATGGAATGCGCAGTGGCAGCAAACGCCAACTACGTCCGAATCTGCCATAGTTAAGCGGGAATGGTGGCAACCGTGGGAAAAAGAAGAGATTCCCCCTGTAAAATACATACTTCAGTCCTATGATACCGCGTTTTCCAAGAAAGAAACGGCTGATTACAGCGCGATTACTACTTGGGGGGTGTTTGAACCAGAAGAGGGTGGCCCTGACAACATAGTATTGATGGATGCGCAGCGGGGTAGGTGGAATTTTCCTGAATTAAAGGAGAAAGCCTACCAAGAGTACGAGTATTGGGAGCCAGATATGGTGCTTGTAGAGGCAAAAGCTACTGGTACACCGTTGATTGACGAGTTGCGTTTACGTGGTATTCCCGCATTAGGCTTTGCTCCAGGCAAAGGACGTGATAAGGTAACGCGAATGCACATGGTTGCGCCATTGTTTGAAGCGGGTGTAGTATGGGCACCAACGGACAAGAAATTTGCAGATGAAGTCATAGAAGAAGTTGTTTCATTTCCTAATGGCGATCATGATGACTTTTGTGATAGTATGACTTTAGCATTAATGCGTTTTCGCCAAGGAGGGTTTATCTCTCTACATGGTGAGAATGAAGAACAAGAAGAATATCGCAAGAAGCGGGAGTATTATTGATGGCATTACCACCTTTAGTAGATTCAGGAATCAGGCCCGAAGACATGATACCCACTGAAGCGTCAGTTGATGTATCAGTTGCACAACCAGAAACTTTTGAAGGTGGTGCGGAAGTTATTTCTGATGGGCAAGGTGGTGCAGTTATTCAAGCTCTGACACAGGCTCTCATGGGAGCCGAGCAAGAGCAACAGGTTCCACATGACGCAAACATAGCGGAGTTATTAGATGATGGGTATCTTGGAGAACTTTCTACGGATCTTAGGGGATCTTATGAAGAGGATATGGAGTCTCGTTCAGAGTGGGAAGAGACTTATACTAAGGGTCTTGATCAGCTTGGTGTCAAGCATGAGGAACGCTCTCAGCCATTTGAAGGAGCTTCTGGAGTCACTCATCCCCTGATTGCGGAAAGTGTTACTCAGTTTCAAGCGCAGGCATATAAAGAACTGTTACCATCTGGTGGTCCAGTAAAGACTCAAGTCTTGGGTTTACAGGATGCAGCTAGAGAAGAACAAGCTTCTCGTGTTAAGAACTTTATGAACTATCAGATCATGGAGGTCATGGAAGAGTTCGATCCAGACATGGATCAGTTATTATTCTATTTACCGTTGTCTGGTTCTACATTTAAGAAAGTATATTTTGATCAAGCAAAACAAAGGGCGGTATCTAAGTTCATTCCGGCGCAGGATCTGGTTGTACCTTATGCTGCATCGGATCTGGCGACTGCTTCTCGTGTTACGCATGTTCTACGCATGGACGCGAATGAAGTTCGCAAGATGCAAATCGCGGGGGTCTACAGAGATGTAGAACTAAGCAAGTATGATGAGGGTGAAGACGAGGTTCGTCAGAAGATAGACGAGATACAAGGTACATCTAAAACATACACAGACGAAGTGTTCACTATTCTAGAGATGCATGTCGATCTAGACCTTGAGGGTTTTGAGGATATGTCTCCAAACGGAGAGCCAACAGGGATAGCACTTCCTTACATTGTTACGATTGATGAGGGATCTGGAAAGATTCTAGGTATACGTCGTAACTTTGAAGAGGGTGCGGGGCTTGCAAAGAAAACACAATATTTTGTGCACTATAAGTTTATGCCAGGTCTAGGCTTTTATGGCTTTGGTCTGATCCACATGATTGGTGGTCTTGGTCGTGCGGCAACGAGTATCCTTCGACAACTGATCGATGCGGGTACACTTGCTAACCTCCCGGCAGGATTCAAGGCCAGAGGCGTGAGGGTTCGCAATGATGACGAACCATTACAGCCGGGTGAGTGGCGGGACATAGATGCACCGGGTGGCAACATACGGGATGCGATTATACCGCTACCGTACAAGGAACCATCAGGAACCCTCGCACAGTTGTTAGGAGCACTCATAGAGGGCGGAAGACGTTTCGTTTCACTAGCAGACCAACAGACTGGAGACGGCAACACAGCGGCTCCTGTGGGCACTACAGTGGCTATGCTAGAGCGCGGCATGAAAGTCATGTCAGCTATTCACAAACGGCTGCATTACTCGCAACGTCAAGAGTTCCGTGTATTAGCCAGGATCTTTAGAGATAACTTACCACCTGAATACCCTTACGATGTAGAGGGTGGCAACCGTATGATCAAAGCAGAGGACTTCGATAATCGTATTGACGTTATTCCTGTTAGTGATCCAAACATATTCTCGATGGCACAACGGGTTACACTAGCACAGACGCAGTTGCAGCTTGCTCAATCTAATCCACAGGTACACAATCTACACGCGGCTTATCGCCGGATGTACCAAGCCCTTGAGGTACAGAATATAGATGAGATACTACCTCCACCTCCAAAACCGCAGCCATTAGATCCTGCTATTGAGAATGCTCGTGCATTGATGGGAGAAATATTAAATACATTTCCTGATCAAGATCATGACGCACATATTCGTATGCACATGGCGTTTATGAAAGCACCACTTGTGATGACATCACCGCAAGTCATGGGTACATTTTACGCACACATCATGGAGCATGTGTCACAAAAAGCACGTCAGATGGTTATGGCAGAGATTGAACAGATCATCAATCAAGCTCAATTGGCAGCGCAAGGCGGTGCTATTGATCCAATGGCAGCGCAACAACAGATCATGAAAGTTCAACAGGACATGCAAGATCCCGCTCAAATGGAGCAGTTAATCTCTATGCAGATGGAGAAACTCATGGCTGAAGTCCTACCTGGACTACTACCGACTGGAGAGGATCCAATGGCAGATCCACTTGTTCAGATCCGTATGCAGGAGTTGGCTCTGAAAGAAAAAGATCTACAGCGTAAAGTAGAAGACGATCAAGGTGACATGCTGATGGAGCTACAGAAGATGCAGCAACGTGCAGCAACTGATGCCGCCCGTATTGAAAGCCAAGAAGACATTGCTCAGAATCGTAACGAAGTAAACCGTGAACGCATTGACGTGCAGCGTCAGGCGGCGCAGCGGAGGGGATAATGGACCCCGTCAGTTGTGTCATGATGGCAACTGGGGCTTTTAAAGGATTAAAGTCTGCCATTGCCGCAGGGAAAGATCTTCAGGATATGACAGGTCAATTGTCTAACTGGGGTAAGGCTTTTTCTGATTTCACAAACATTGAAGAACGTGAGAAGAATCCTCCGTTTTGGAAGAAGACGTTTAAGGGATCCGATGAAGAGACGGCTCTGGAAATCTTTGCTAATAAGAAAAAAATGGAACAGATGAGGGCAGAGATTAAAGATCATATCTCTTGGAACTATGGGCCGAGTGCTTGGAAAGAAGTCCTACAGATAGAGGCCCAGATGCGTAAGCAAAGAAAAGACGAACTATATCGTAAGCAGGAGCAAGTTGATGCGGTTATCAACTTTGCTATTGGTGCTTTTATCTTTGTACTAAGTGGTGGAATATTGTTTATTGCTTTTTATTTTTTAGGCAGATGGCAGGGGCGTTGGTAGATGTGGGTTTTACTTTGGGTTCAATTAACAACAAGCGCAGCTACTGGTGGTGACTTTGAACATTATCACGTAGGAAGTTATACTAAACAAGAGGTGTGCGAATTAGCAAAAGAAGAGGCTAAAGTTCTTGTAACGAACGAAAAATCAAAAGTTGTGTGTATTAAAATAGAACTGTGATTGTAGTTGAGCGGCGTGGAAAATACATAATATATGACAAATCTGGTAAAGTTGTTATAATCACACGGGAAAAAAGAATAGCGGTTGCATATGCGAGGTCAAAAAAATGACAGAGTTTGAAAAAGCAGATACCAATAACAATGGCGTTATAGAGAAATCAGAGTGGAATAAAATTGCTCTGGAGGATAGACGACTTGAGATGATTGACCGGGATCTCAAGCGTAACGCAGAGCGACGTTTTACAGGTTTTGCTTTAATGGGAATGTTGATCTACCCGTTCATCATCTTGCTTGCTTCAGTACTTGGATTTGACAAAGCGGCAAGTCTGATAACAGATATAGCAAGTGTATATGTCATAGCAGCTTCTGGAGTGGTCGCAGCTTTTATGGGATTCAATGCATACAGCGCAAAGGCTGAGAGCAAGAAGACCAGTATACAGATGGAGGATAGTTAATGTTACAGTCATTGATAGGACCAATAGCTAATTTAGCAGGAAGTTGGTTCGATGCAAAGTCACAGGCACAAGCTGCAAGTGCAAAGCTAAAGCTAACAGAGGCAGAAGCCAAAGCTAAGATAATGCTTAGTAAGGAAACAAGTGTTGCTGATTGGGAACGCATCATGGCGCAAGGCTCTCAATCGAGTTGGAAAGACGAGTGGTTTGTTATTGTCCTGTCTATTCCGCTTGTTTTGGCGTTTGTTCCAGGCACTGAGGGTTGGGTAGATAGTGGTTTTGAACAACTCTCCAAAGCACCAGACTGGTATTTTTACAGTTTAGGTATCGCCATATCAGCGTCATTTGGTGTGCGTGGTGTACAGAAGTTCTTTAAGAGGTAATTATGGCTGATATGAAAATACCTGTTGCATTAGTTTTTGCTATGGCTGTGCAATTAGTTGGTTTAGTGTGGTACATAAGCAACATCGTCCATGACATTGAACATCTTCAAGGCCAAGTATCCTCGCAACAAGATATTATTAATTTGTTGAATGATGATGTAAATGATCTGTGGGTATTCTGTACCTTTACAGAAAACAAATGGGCAGAAGCCTATATAGACGATATGGTGTATGAACGTGTTTGTGGAACAAAAGAGGTTGTAAATGAGTGAAGCATTAAAAACATTACAGGAAAAGATAGGATCTTCACCTGACGGTGCGTTTGGTCCCAACACTGCAAAGAAGATCTGTGACCACTACGCTTTGAATCCAGAGCGTGGAGCGCATTTCTTAGGGCAGCTTGTGCACGAGAGTGGTACGTTTCGTTATACACAAGAGAATTTAAACTATAGCAAAGAATCCATACTAGGAGTATTTGGAAAATACTTTAAGTCTGAAAGTGACGCCGAAAGCTGTGCCCGAAATCCACAAGCTTTAGCAGACCGTGTGTATGGTGACAGGATGGGCAATGATGGACAGGGTTATCTGTGGCGAGGACGTGGATTTTTACAGTGCACTGGCAAAAATAACTACTCTCAATTCGCGGCGGACATGGATTTGCCTGAGATAATGGATGATCCTGACTTGGTTGCTACTAAGTATCCTATGGAATCTGCTATCTGGTTCTTTCACAGAAACAAACTTTGGGACATATGTGATGAGGGTGTTAACAACGAGGTTATAAAAACTATCACAAAAAGAGTGAATGGTGGGTATAACGGTTTAAAGCATCGTAAAGAAGAAACGGTAAAAATTTATGGTTGGTTTATGTAATGGATGTTGTTGACTTATCGAAATATTTGTATAAAAAATTAGAAGAGCGACAAAACGATATATCTGTTGCTCTTGCAAATGGTGCTGTTAAAGATTGGGAACAGTACAAAATGGCGGTGGGAGAGATACGGGGACTCTCTTTTGCTCGAGAAGAAATCAAGTCCCTGCTGGAGAAAAACGTAGACGATGTCGAAGACCTTATATCTTCCTGAACATCTTGCGCAGAAAGTTAACAAAGAAAAGAAAGAGGTTAAGTCCTCTGACTCTTTGAATAGCGCATATGTTGACGCTAATGAACGGGTGCTAGACCCGTCCCTCTTAGATAAACCGTTACTCGAAAGACTCCCGCAACCGACTGGTTGGCGGGTTTTAGTTATGCCGTATCAAGGTAAAGCTAAAACTGCGAGTGGCTTATATATTCCTGATGAAGTGAGAGAACGTGAGTCTGTAGCTACGACTGTAGCATACGTGATGAAGGTTGGACCCTTGGCGTACAAAGATCCAAGTAAGTTTGGATCTGAAAGTGAGCCATGGTGCAAGGAGGGTCAATGGGTTTGCATTGGTCGCTACTCTGGTTCTCGATTCAAGATTGACGGCGGAGAAGTTCGTATAATCAATGATGATGAAGTCATTGCTACGATCCTTGAGCCTGATGATGTAAAACAAGTATAAGGGGATAAGTCATGGTAGAAGAAGAAAAGCAGGTTACCGAAGAAGAAATAACTATAGAAACACCCGAAGCAGCTACTGAAGACAAGGTTGAGGTTACTACAGACCCAAAAGAAAAACCTCAAGGAGATGAGTTAGACTCTTACAGTAAAGGTGTTCAGTCTCGTATAAAAAAACTTACAGAAAAGTATCGTCAAGAAGAACGGGATAAGGCAGAAGCACTTAGAGTTTCCCAAGAACTGCTTGATGAAAATAAAAAATTAAAATCCCGTGTGCAAGCCTTGGACACAGGATATCTTTCTGAGTATGGCACAAGATTAGAGTCTCAAACTGATGCGGCTAAACGTCTTTACAAAGAGGCGTATGAAGCAGGTGATTCAGATAAAATGTTAGAGGCTCAACAATTAATTTCTACTATTGCTGTAGAACAATCAAGGTATAACACTGCAAAAGCTCGTGCAGATCAACAGGCTAAGACTGCTGTTCAAGAACAACCAAAACCTCAACAAGCTCCTGTACAGCAACGCCCACAGCCGGATCCTCGTGCTCAAGATTGGGCAGAGAAAAACGCTTGGTTTGGTGATGATAAAATAATGACTACAGCCGCTTTTACAATTCATCAGCAACTTGTTGAAGAAGAAGGGTTTGACCCGAAGAGCGATGAGTATTATACTGAAGTTGATAGTCGTATTCGGAAGGAGTTTCCACACAAATTCCAGACGGCTAAGAAATCGGGTGGAGCACAGGTCGCCGCTGCTGCTGCTTCAGCATCCCGCAGTACAGCAAAATCAGGGCGCAGGTCGGTCAAGTTATCGCACTCACAAGTAGCGATTGCGAAAAAACTGGGCGTACCTCTTGAAGAATACGCCAAGTATGTGAAGGAGTAACAAATGGCTGACACTAGAACACCGCGTGAAAACGCAACACGAGATAAAGAAACTCGCAGAAAACCTTGGGCACCGCCCAGTCACCTTGAAGCACCTGAAGCCCCGAAGGGTTTTGTGCATCGATGGATACGAATTGCAATGCGTGGGGAGGAGGACAAGATGAACGTCCATGCCAAGCTACGTGAAGGATGGGAACCCGTCCGCGCAGACCAGTATCCACACTATGAAGCTCCTGTCATCGATGATGGCAAATATCAGGGAGTGATTGGACAAGGCGGATTGATGCTGTGCCGTATACCTGAAGAGACAGCGCATGAGAGAAACGAGTATTACGGGGGCCGAACCCGCGAACAAATGACTGCTGTGGATCAGGACTTGATGAAGGAACAACATCCTTCAATGCCGATTACTAATAATCGGCAAAGTCGTGTAACCTTCGGGGGATCCAACGGAGACTCCGATTAACATAAAGGATTGCTACTATGGCAAACACTAACGGTGCATTCGGACTTCGTCCGATTGGAGTAGTCGGTCAGGCTACTAACACCACTGGTGCGACCGAGTATCGTATAGCAGCCGGAAATACAAACACGATCTTTCAAGGCTCACCTGTTATCCCGCTATCAACTGGTTTTATTGACAAAGTTGGCGCGGCTGCGGGTGGCACTGTAGGTCTTGTAGGTGTTTTCTGGGGTTGTGAATACGTTTCGTCCACCACTGGTGAAACAATATTTTCCAACAACTGGCCCGGCTCTGGCGCGGATACTAATCATCCCGTCAAAGCTTTCGTGTATGACAACCCAATGCAAACATTCGTCATCTGTTCAGATGCTTCACTAACAAGCGAAGCAACTGCTAGAGGACATGTGTTCGCAAACGCAAATTTTGCAGACGGCGCTTCTGGTTCTTCTACGACTGGTATCTCCTCCGCAAAACTGGCTGTTAGCACAATTAACACCACTGCAAACTTAAATTTGAGAATCATGGGTATCCAAGATGACCCTGAAAACTCAGATTTTACCGCAGCGGGTATCCCTGTAATTGTTCGTTTAAACAACTCCTTCAATTCCGCCAATGGCGCGATTGCAGGCGGTACTGTTTCAACGACTGGCGTATAAGGAGACTGACTTATGGCTATATCTCGCGCACAACTAGCGAAAGAGTTGGAACCAGGTCTCAACGCCTTGTTTGGTATGGAGTACGAAAGGTACGAAAACCAACATGCAGAGATCTACACTACTGAATCTTCAGATCGAGCGTTTGAAGAAGAAGTGATGTTATCCGGCTTCGGAGCGGCACCGACTAAATCAGAAGGTGGCGCAGTAAACTTTGACGACGCTAACGAAGCATACACTGCTCGTTACAACCACGAAACAGTAGCGTTGGCATTCTCAATCACTGAGGAAGCTATCGAAGACAATCTCTATGATCGTCTTGGTTCACGTTATACTCGTGCGTTGGCTCGTTCAATGGCACACTCAAAGCAGGTTAAAGCTGCATCTGTATTGAACACAGCGTTCACAGGTGGTGCTACTGCGGGTGGTGATGGTGTTGCACTTTGTGCGACTAACCATCCTCTAACTTCTGGAGGTACATTTGCCAACGAACCTGCAACTGCTGCTGATTTAAACGAAACATCTCTTGAAGATGCTTTGATTAATATCGCAGGATTTGTTGACGAGCGTGGTTTAAAAGTTGCTTTACGTGGCATGAAGTTACTTATCCCAAGACAACTGCAATTCGTTGCAGAGCGTCTGATGGTATCTAACCTTCGTGTTGGTACAGCGGACAATGATACAAACGCACTAAGATCAATGGGCATGTTGCCTAACGGTTATGCCGTTAACGACTTCCTAACAGATCCTGATGCGTTCTTTATCATGACTGATGCTCCTCGTGGAATGATCCACTTTGAGCGTACTCCGCTATCCACAAACATGGAAGCAGACTTCGACACAGGAAACATGAGGTTTAAAGCTCGTGAACGTTACAGCTTTGGATTCTCAGATCCACGTTGTATCTTTGGTTCACCTGGAGCCTAAACTGTGATATAAGGAGGTATTACCTCCATTTTGATTGGGGCAGCTTCGGTTGCCCCTTTCTTTTTGTTTAAAGATAAGTTACTCTGTTTGTATCCCTGACAGTCACATGGTGTGGCTGACTAACCCTAGACAGGAGATCAACATGGGTACGACAACTTTCTCTGGTCCTATTAAAGCAGGAACCATCAAAGAAACCACGGGTACAACTCTTGGTTCAAACATCAAAAACACTGGTCAAGTAGTAATGTCTCAGACATTTGCAGCAGATTTATCTGGTGGTGCATTAGCTGCGTCTGTGACAGACGTTGTTATCCCTGCAAACTCTCAGATTATTGACTGTGTAATTGACGTTATTACAGCAGCAAGTGGAGCTACTAACCTAAGTGTTGGAGACACGGTTGGTGGTGCAGCAACTCTTGTAAATACATTTGCTATCGGAACTACGGCGGGACGTAAATATCCTACTACTCAAGCAGGCGGTACGTTGGCGTGGGAGGACACAGGAACAGCAGACATTCGTTTGACTGTAACTAACTCTGCTGCAACAAATGCGGGTGAAGTTCGCGTTACTATTTTGTATGCTCAGAACAACAACCTTGGCTAATAGGAGATGTTAGATGGCTGCTTCTATTTTTGCAAAGACAGCTACGGCGACTGGAACACTACAGGGCGGTAGAACTAGACTAAAATCATTTTATGTAAAAACTGCGGGTAGCGGTTCTCCTGCGGTTGTGTTCAAAAACGGTAGTGGTGGAGCAACACAGTTATCTATGGTCTTTCATCAAAGTGATGATAACCAGATTACCATTCCAGATCACGGTATGATCTTTGATGATGAGTGTCATGTGACGCTTACCAACATTGACTCAATTACTGGATTCTTTGGTTAAAGCAACGGCGGTGTAAGAGCCGCCGTTTTTTCTGAGGGTAAGATGGCTAAGATCGACAAGGATAAGATGAAGTGCAATAAACCGAAACGTCAGGTTTCTGGCGGCAAGAAGTTTGTTGTTAAAGCGTGTGACAAGGGTAAAGAAAAGATAGTCAGATTTGGGGACGCCAATATGACTATCAAGAAATCAAACCCAAAACGTCGTAAGTCTTTCCGTGCTCGTCACGGTTGTGATAAAGGCACTCTTGATAAACTAAAGGCCAAATACTGGTCTTGTAAAATGTGGTGAATGAAGTGAACAAACAAGTCACAATAGCTCTTATAACAGCTTTTATAATCGGTGTTGGTGGTGTTGGCTACAGTTGGATTGATTGGGTCACAAAGACTTTGATAGCCGTTGATAAAAGAACAGAGGTTATGGCCTTACAAATTGATTATATAAAGACAGAGATGGAGAGGACATATGGCAATCTCGAGGGCGCAGATGCGACAGCAAGTATCCAAGCCTCCATCGAAGGGGGTGACTAATGGCAAAGAAAAAGGCAAAAAAAGACGCTTGTTATCACAAAGTAAAAAGCCGTTACAAAGTATGGCCCTCGGCTTACGCTTCGGGGGCGTTATCAAAATGCCGCAAAGTAGGGGCAAAAAACTGGGGAAACTCTACTAAGAAAGCAGAAGGTGGAATAGTTTCTTCAATTGATAATCCCAAACGTCCTCCTAAGAAAAGGTTTAATGGAGGGGGTTTTATTGCCTCTGGCTGTGGTCAAGTAGAAGAGTCAAGGCGTAAGACTACAAGGACATTTTGATGGCGAAAAAGAACTCTTTGCGGGAATGGTTTGGTCAGAATGATGGCAAGGGTTGGGTTGACTGCAAGACAGGAAAGCCCTGTGGTCGTCAAAAGGGAGAGAAGCGTAAAGGTTATCCCGCTTGTCGCCCTACTATGGCACAGTGTACATCTGCTGCAAAGAAAAAGAAATCGTCGAAACGAATTAGTTGGAAGAATAAAAAGGCTAATGGTGGCTTAGTAAGAGTCTTTTGAAAGGAGAACTCACATGGCAATGAAGAAAAAAGGTTACAAGATGGGTGGCAAAGTCAAAGGCATGAAAGCAGGGGGCAAAGTCAAAGGCATGAAAGCAGGGGGCAAAGTCAAAGGCATGAAGATGGGTGGCAAGGTTAAAGGCATGAAAGCGGGTGGCAAGGTTAAAGGTTACAAGGCCGGGGGTCAAGTTAAAGGGCTAGGCTTTAAAGGAACTTTTTAAACCTAATGCCTTATCTTCAAAGCAACATACCTTACTTTAAGGCGTGGGTTCGTAGAGAATATACCCATAACCATGAGAAGTATCATGGCGAGTTTTTACATGCTATGGTCATAGCTGTAACAAGTATGCCTAATAGATCGTTAAGTTTTCAAGTAATCTTTACTGGTTGTGAAGCTGAAGACGAAGAGGAAGATACAGTTCATGGCGGTGCAATGTGGGCAAGAATGCCTCTTACGGCATTGGTGGCAGATATTCCATTAGCTGAATGGCCTGTGCCGATGTCAACACATGATGCTCAACCGTGGGATTGTGCATCACATGATCATGCGGTGTATGTTTTAGATAGGGCTACACCATGTCCATGGATGGCGAAGATTGATGGACAGTTCTTTCCTGCAAAGTATCTTTTTACTGTAGACTACACAAACTCTGAGATTGCAGATGATCCGGCACAACATAAACAAAGCCATGTGATGCAGTTGTTGGATGCAGGAGAGTGGACAGGAAATATAGTAGCTTTACCGAACAATCGAGTAAGGGTTACACATCCCGCTTGGTTTGCAGTGGGTGAGGGTGCACCAGACTTTAGACCCTCACAACATATACACTATTCAAAAAGTGATTTAGACTATACACTAGATGTCAATCGAGTGTTCGATAATCTTTATAATCAGGAGGATAACGATGGAAAAGAAGAAGAAGCCGATACCTGAAGGTCCAAAAGGAGATGGCATGAGAGCTTTAAAGAAAAAAGCTCCAGAAGTTGCTGCTCAAATTGGTTTTAAAAATGGTGGGGCGGTTGTAACTAAAACAAATCAGAAACCACATATGAGTTGATACAATGACAACATCAGGATCAAGAGATTTTAACCTCGATGTCGGAGAGGTAATCGAAGAAGCATACGAGAGGTGTGGACTAGAAGTTCGCACGGGGTATGATGCTAAGACGGCTCGTAGGTCTATGAATCTGATGTTTGCAGACTGGGCTAATCGTGGTCTTAACTTGTGGACGGTAAAAGAAGCAGACTTTACTGTAACACAAGGGACATCTTCTTATGCGTTAGCTGCTGATGTCGTTGATGTGTTGGACGTTGTGATACGAAGATCTAACACGGATTATGAACTTCAACGTATTAGCCGTGGTGATTATGCGACAGTTCCCAGTAAAACTACTCAAGGCAGGCCAAGTCAGTTTTGGTTAGATCGGCAAATTACACCTGTAATGTATTTGTGGTCTACTCCTGAAAACTCTACAGACCAAGTTCGTTATTATTATGTACGCAGGATAGAAGATGCAGACGCTCTTGTTAATACTACTGATATGCCTTTTCGTTTTTATCCTTGTATGGTGGCGGGGTTAGCCTACTACATGGCTATGAAACGAGCACCAGATCGTATTCAAATGTTAAAGTCAGTTTATGAAGAAGAGTTCCAACGTGCAGCGGACGAGGATCAAGGTCGAACACCTTTGAAGTTGCAGCCTAGTTTGAGTTATCTGAGGGTGTAATGGCCTACGCTAGTGGTAAACATGCTTATGGTATATCGGATCGGTCAGGTCGCCGTTACCGTCTTCGTGAGATGAAGACAGAGTGGACGGGTGCCAAGGTCGGTCCTGATGAGTTTGAGACTAAGCATCCACAGTTGTTTCCACCAAGAGCGTTTCCAGATCCACAAGCTTTACGCGGTCCTAGACCAGAGACAGAGTTGCCAGAGCAGAGGGCTATCCAACACGGGTATAATCCTGTTGGTTTTAGAGACATACTGGGTATTACGCCTAGAAATAATTTAACTGCTCTTGGGGAAATTGGCACGGTAACAATAAATATTTCAGATTCTGGGAATGATGATATAGCTCCGTCTGGAGTTAGTTCTAATGCTCTCATAGGAACTGTCGTAATAAACACAACAGGAGATGCCGATGTCACGGTTAATCCAACAGGATCTGCGGGAACTTCAGCAGTAGGTTCTCCAACAGTGACAGGAGACACCGTTTATACGGTTACAGTCGCCAATCCAGGTTCAGGTAATAAATACTATATTGATGGTGCTTTACAGCCAACTCTTAGCTTGTCTGAAGGTAGCACGTATACTTTCAATTGGTCAGCCGCTACAGGTCATCCTCTTCGTTTTTCAACTACGTCAGATGGTACACATGGTGGCGGCTCCGAATATACAACAGGGGTGACAATTAACACAGGAGCGTATACATCTACGATTACAGTAGCTGTTGGTGCTCCTACTTTGTTCTACTACTGCCAGTACCATAGCGGCATGGGGGGTCAGATTAACACAACATGAGTTTTACATACTTACAATTAAAAGATGCTATAAAAGCTTACACGGAATACGAAGAGACAAGCTTTGTTAATAATATACCTTTGTTTATCCGATTATCGGAAGAACGCATCCTTAAAAATGTACAGTTAAGTTTGTTTCGTAAGAATGCTACAGCGCAAACGAGTGCTTCTGTGCAGTACATAAAAGTGCCGTCTGATTTTTTAGCACCATTCTCTATGAGTATGACAGGGTCAGATGGGGACAAGTTTTTTATAGACTTTAAAGACCCAAGCTTTGTTCAGGAATACACGCCGGATCCAACCACTACAGGTTCTCCAAGATATTATTGTCAATTTGATGTTAACAATTTTTTATTGGCACCCACACCAAACGCAGTATTTACTGCTGAACTTCATTATTTTTATAGACCACAAAGTATTACAGAGCTATCAGATAGCTCAACAACGTGGCTAAGTGAAAACGCTGAGATGGCTTTATTGTATGGGGCGCTTATTGAAGCGTATATATACATGAAAGGTGAACAAGACGTTATGGCTATGTATGATAAACGTTTTCAAGAATCTCTTGTTGGTATTAAGATGCTTGGTGAAGCTAAAGAAACGACTGATGAATACCGAACTGGAAAAGTTATAAGGGCTAAACAATAATGTTTAAAATAGATGTAAGTGTTCCTAGAGATGAATCTTTAGTTCAAATAAATACAACCCATAACAGGGGTCTTACCCCTGATGAATTATCCGAACAGTGTGTGCAAAAGATCATTGCTGTTTCGGATTCAGCGCATCCAGAAATAAGGGATCAGGCTCGTGCCTACTCTAAGCATCTGGAGAAATTGGTGGCTTACTATATGAGACAAGCTATTCACAGTGACCGTACAACTGTGTATAATGCTCTCAAGGAAGCAGGTCATCCTGAACTAGCCGACCTTATAAGGAGATTGTAAAATGGCATTTAGCGGCAACTTTATGTGCACATCATTCAAGAAAGAATTGATGACTGCAACACACAACTTTACCAACTCAAGTGGTAATACTTTCAAACTAGCTTTGTATGATAACAGTGCTTCATTCAACGCAGCTACTACAGCGTATACTTCTTCTAACGAGGTATCAAACTCTGGAACGTATTCTGCGGGTGGAGGTACTCTTACAAACGTAACACCAACAACATCAGGAACTACAGCGTTGACTGACTTTGCAGATCTTACATTTACATCTGCAACAATCACGGCTCGTGGTGCGTTGATCTATAATGATACTGCATCAGGAGATCCAAGCGTAGTTGTTCTTGATTTTGGCTCTAACAAGTCATCAACTTCTGGGGACTTTCAGATTGTGTTCCCAACGCCTGACGCAAGTAACGCAATCATTCGTATTGCATAACAATTAAGTTTGGAGTGCCGCTATGGTAAAACTGGTCAATCGTGCCAAGATGACAACCTCGACCACGGGGACTGGCACAATCACATTGGGTTCAGCGGTTGACGGTTTCCAGACTTTTACCGCAGCAGGAGTGTCTAACGGAGAAACTGTTAGGTACTGTATAGAAGATGGTACAAGTAATTTCGAGCTAGGTTCAGGTGTTTTTACGGCATCAGGGACAACTCTCACCAGGGTTGTCTCTGAAAGTAGCAACAGTAATAACGCGATAAATCTATCTGGAGATGCTATTGTATTTATTACGGCAATAGCTGCGGATATACAGCCTACAACTTTTACGACTACAGTCTTTACCGCAACAGCTAACCAAACAACCTTTACGGTGTCATACACGGTTGGCTTTGCCGAAGTATTTTTAAATGGATCTAAACTTTCAGCAGCAGATTTCACAGCCACAAATGGGACTTCAATAGTCCTTGCTTCTGGCGCAACCGTTGGAGACACCGTTGATGTTGTTGCATATGCAACACAGACGATAGCGAATGTTTATACACAATCCCAATCAGATGCTCGATACTTACAGCTAACAGGCGGAACGCTTACAGGAGATCTTACTGGTACAACAAGTACGTTCAGCGGTGATGTAACGATTGCCGACAAGATTGTTCACAGTGGCGATACAAACACAGCGATACGTTTCCCTGCGGTTGATACGTTTACTGTAGAGACAGACGGTTCTGAGCGTATGCGGGTTAACGCTTCAGGTGTTAACGTTGGTGATATTACAATAAATAGCTCAACTATATCCGATGGTGGAGATTTTACCATTGATGTTGGTGGTAATATCATTATTGATTCAGATGGTGGAAATGTTCTTTTTAAAGATGGTGGAACTGATTACGGGCAAATAGCAAGTGATAGTAATACTAAATTTTTATTTTATTCTGCAATATCTGATGGAGATATGGTTTTTCAAGGCAACGATGGTGGATCAACTGTAACTGCCCTCACCCTTGATATGTCAGATGCAGGATCAGCCACATTTAATAATTTGATTAAAGTTGGTGGAACAACTCTAACAGGTGCAAGTCTAACAGAAACTGGTACTTTTACTATTAGTGGAGGAACTAATGTCGTTCTAGATGCTGCTAATGAGGTTCACTTAGATGCTGATAGTGGTATTATTCGTATTCAAGATGCAGGTGGCGACATTGGCATGTTGCGAAATGAAAGCAACAATTTTACCGTTCGTTCGATGATTGGAGATGCCGATTTATTATTTAAAGGTAATGACGGTGGTTCTGTAATAACCGCACTTACCCTTGATATGTCAGCAGCAGGGGCTGCTACGTTTAATGCAGGAGCTAACTTTGGTGGCAACGTTATTTCAAACTCACAAGCACATGACGGTGGTGTTGAAATATTAGCAGGTAATAACAACCAATCAACAAAATTAAAAATTCAAGGGAAGTCTTCTGGAGGAACAGAACACAATTGGTTTTTAGAAGTAGCAAGAAGCGCTGATGAGTTTCGTATCGGAGATGGCAGTTCAACCGCTATGACTATTGATTCTTCACTTGTTATAAGCGATGCAGACGGTAAAATAAGAGCTATTCCTCAGTCTGGTTCTGACAAAACATCTAGTTATACGTTGACCACTGGTGACGTAGGAAACTTTATAGGCATTGGATCGGGTGGATCAATAACTGTTCCAAACAGTACCTTTGCAGCAGGAGATGCTGTTTCTATATTCAACAATACATCTGGTGATCGTACTATTACTTTATCTATTACAACTGCGTATATCGCAGGAGATAACACAGATAAAAACAGCGTGACGCTTGCCACTAGAGGTGTTTGTACAATACTATTTATAAGCGGAACTGTCTGCGTATTATCAGGAAACGTAAGCTAATGTCTGGCATTATGATGCAAATTCTAGGTAGTGGTGCAGGAGGCGCAGGAGTTGGGTCATATATTATTGTTGGAAACAACAGCGGAACAGTATACTTGCTTGACCACACAACAAAAGGCTCACTTTCACTTGCGGATAGTTATAGCTTTGGTAATCAGATATTTGATTTTGCCTTCACGCCTGATGGTAAATACATCGCTTGCACTAGTCCTTTTAACAACACAACTTATATGTTAGATCATACGACAAAAGGAAGTTTAAGCCTTGCAAGTACTTATAGTTCGGGTGGAGGCTACGGTTGTGCTTGGACTCCTGACGGTAGTTATTTGGCTGTTGGGTTTGGACTCTCTGGCAATCCTATATATTTATTAAGCCATTCAAATGGAAGTCTTTCATCTTCAGATACTCAGTCAATGTCAGGCTACGGTTCTGTTGGTTCGTTTTCTCCTAATGGTAGTTATTTAACTGCTCATGGAACTTCTTCTCCATATTTTACTTTACTTACTCGCAGTGGTGGAAATTTATCAAGTGGTTCAACTTTTAGCACTGTGGGAGAAATGCCGATTTTTAACCAAAACTGTACATGGTCTCCAGATAGTAATTACATAGCTTCTGCACAGGATGGTTCTCCTTATTTTAGGCTGTTGAGTCGCAGTGGTAGTAGTGTATCAAGTGCAGCAACACTTACGCTTAATAGGGGGAGAGCCGCTGCTTTTAGTCCTGATGGTAACTACATTGCATTTACTGGTGACAGTTCTAACCCCGGTGTGCGTTTAATTGAACGTACCAGTAACACCTCTATTTCGCAAGTTGCTACTATTACCACACCTAATAGCGCAGCAGGTATAGCTTGGAGTCCAGATGGGCAGTATATTGGCGTTAACAGTCAAAGTAGTACCTTTAAGTTAATAGACCACACGTCAGCAGGGAGCATGTCTCAGGCAGCAACTTACTCACTCCCCAGTGGTGACTTAAGTTTCTATGCTCGCCCTGCTTTCAGTCCAGATTAGGAGATTTAAAATGTATGTTTTAAAAAGGATAGCACATGACTAGAGCAAGAGACTTAGGAGACTTCATAGCGGATGGCGCTGCGGCGGAGCTTGTCGTAGATACAACCACGCTTGTAGTCGATAGCACCAACAATCGAGTGGGCGTGGGAACCGCGAGTCCTGCAACTGCTCTTGATGTTGTAGGCAC
>Ga0208919_1000879_pt1 | contig 18405 bp, 23 predicted proteins | sample 4_EtaG_FD_184076 | JGI IMG/M metagenome (GOLD analysis project Ga0208919, IMG submission 184076) | Marine viral communities from the Subarctic Pacific Ocean - 4_ETSP_OMZ_AT15127 metaG (SPAdes) (version 3) | ecosystem: Environmental > Aquatic > Marine > Oceanic | place: Pacific Ocean | collected...
TGAAGAAACGCGCCTGGTGGATGGTCGCTGTGGCGCATGTGGAAGGGAATATTATGACGACGTTTCCAAGGCCAGTTTACCTACCAAAACCAAGACAGACGAAGCGTTCGAGCGCCGCCGAGAGTTTGGCAAACGCTTTTTTGGGTTTGGCAATTAGCTGGACGTTCACGTTCTGGGGGCTGCCGATCTTTGGCATCGAGCCCGACCCGATCCAAGCGACCTGGATCACGGCCAGCTATTTCTTCCTGTCCGCGGTTCGCAGTTACGCGCTGCGGCGACTTTTCAATAGATGATTTGCGCGATCTGCCATCGAGCGGCGAGGGGCTTTGGCTACAGCCCCAGGCTCGCCGGCCTTGCTGGCCCAGATCGGCATTACTGTTCAATGGAGCATATGAAAATGATTGACAAAACACATGACGAACAAGCGGCCCTGGTGGCCGGCGGCAATGCCGGCGGCGAATATTTGGACTCGATCGGCATCACCGATCTGGTGACGCTATCAGTCGAGCAATACCAGGAATATATCGAGTGCGTGGTCGGCGGCTACATCGATCACCTACAGCAATCGTGAGAGCGTTTTATCTGGCTCTGTCGATGCTCGCGCCAAGCATCGTGGCGATGGGTTTTATCGTCTTTGCAAACCGCGATTTGGTCGAGTGTCGGCAAGCGATCGCCAGCTTTCAAAGCGACTATTACATTTTTCCGAAAGAACCATAATGATCAAAAATCATGCGCTCGCTTACGCGCAGCGTGGTTGGTCAGTGCTTCCCCTCTACGGAGTTGAGGGCGGGATATGCCAATGCGGCAATCCAGACTGCAAAAGCCCAGGCAAGCACCCGACCGGTCACAACGGCGTAAAGTCAGCAACCCGCGATAAAGGCGGAATCAACCTCACATTTAAAGACGGCAATAATTTGGGAATCGCAACCGGTGCGCCGTCTAAGATTTGGGTTCTCGATATCGATGGGCCGACCGGCGAAGCCAGCTTGCTCGATCTCCAGGGGCGGCACGGTGATTTGCCGGCAACGCTCGAACATCGAACCGGCCGCGGGCGTCATCTTATATTCGACCTGGCCGGCGAGAAAATTAAGAACAGCGTCAAACGCTTGGGCGACGGGCTCGATGTTCGAGGCGATGGCGGCTATATCGTTGCCGCGCCGTCCCTGCATATAAGTGGCACGGCTTATAGAATGGGGCAGGGCGAGCCGGTGACGGCACCCGAATGGTTGCTTGACCTCGTTCGCCGGCAAGAGCCGAAGCCGATCGAGCCACGGCCGATGCCGGAACGTGAGATGACCGGCGACCAGGTCAAGGACATGCTGTCCTTCATTCATCCGGATATCGATTACCAATCATGGATTGAGATCGGCATGTCGCTCCATTGTGAGGGCTATCCTCTGGAGGTGTGGGACGGTTGGTCCCGCGGTGGACAGAAATACCAGGCCGGCGATTGCGAGCGCCGTTGGCGTGGGTTCGATAAGGCAGCTGGCATAACCCTTGGATCATTGTGGTATCACGCGGAAATGAATGGATGGTCACCGGACCTATTAGAGGTCGAACAGGATACGAGCGCAGCTGACGCTTTTATCGCAAACGTAATGGCGAAACGAGACCGGACGGTTAAACCGAAGAAAATTGACGAAAACACCGTCCGTATACAACGCCCTTATCAACAGCCATCGAATCAAATTTCAGAAATTGAGTTCGATATACCGTTCCCAGATTTACAAGTGGCCCGCCGGCCCATGATTGGCCCACCTAATGGGCCAGCCAAGCGGGCCGGCAGTTTTCCCATCGATCCATTGGCGCTGCCTGGCACGATCGGTGACACGGTCCGCTGGATTGTACGCAGTTCAATCCGCCCGCAACCGGAGATCGCTCTAATGAACACCCTTGCGGCCTTGGGGGCTATATTCGGCCGGCGCTATACGACTGAATGGGATACGCGGTGCAATGTGTTTGTGGCCGCGATCGCAGGGACTGGTGCCGGCAAGGATCATAGCCGCAAGCAAATCAAGAAACTGATGGTGCAAGCCGGTCTGTCGGACTTCCTGGCCGGTGACTCCATTGTTAGTGGGCCTGGGCTACTTCGCGGGCTGGCGGGCCAGCCTTCGCAGATATTGCACCTGGATGAGTTTGGCATGCTGCTGAAGTCCATAACGGATGAGAAGGCGCCGGCCCATCTGCGCCAGGTGGCAAAGGCGCTGACCGAGATATACACTTCGTCCAGTTCTGTGTTCCATGGTGGGCATTATGCCAGCCCGGATGTGAACCCCATAATAATAGACAAGCCGGCGCTATCCATATTCGGAACCTCGACGCTGTCGGTATATTCGGATGCGCTTACATCGAGCGCGATCGGATCGGGCGAGCTAAACCGATTTCTGGTGGTGCCGGCAGATGACGACATGCCCAAGCTATCCAGAAATGTGGAAACACCGGAGCCACCCGTGAACCTGGTACGCCATTGGGGAGAGTTCTTTGATCCACCTGGTGAGCAAGGAAACCTGGTCGAACTGGCCGGTGGATCGTTGGCCGCTCCAAAGGCCCACACAGTGCGCTGGGGAGGGGTCATAGAACGGTTGCATGATATTGGCGACCAAGCCGACGATCGCGCCAGGGAGGCGTCTAAGAGGGGCCAGACGGGTATCTGGACGCGGTATAGGGAACAGGTGATTAAGATCGCCATGATCACGGCGATCGCGAAGAATCCGATCGCTCCAGAGATCGAGCATGATGACCTCGATATGGCCGAATCCATCGTGACTTATGCATGCGAATATGTGGTGCAGCTGGCTGATAACCACATTTCTGATAGCAAGGCCGAGAAGGATGTGAAAACCATCCTGGGATATATTCGCAGGGCAGGGGATTGGGTCACCAAAAGCCAGGTTGCCAATGCAGTCAGGCAGCTGCCGGCACGGCAGCGGAATGAAATCTTAAACGATTTGGTCACGGTGCAAGAGGCTGTCGAGATGAAAGTGGACAGACACGGGGTACAAGGTGGCCGGCCTGTCGTCTACTATCGGATTGTGAAATGACAAACTGTCCACACTTGCTTGTCAGATGACAATCTATCCACAGGGTAGGGGGAATTACTTGTATTTAATTGTAGTTTTTCGCAGGGCAAAAATACAATTAATTCGATGGAAAAAATCTATATAAAACAATAATATATATATAATATATATAGTTTATTGTATTAATAACATACATAGTGCCATATTTTTCCATTCCCCCCCTTTGCGTGGTTCTTCCTTTTTAAGCCACCCCCCTACATTTATACAAGTAATTAGATAAGGCATTGATAAACAATAAGAAAAGGTCTGATTTAATTGTATTTTGGATTGTTATTAACTGCTAATAACTGCTAAAAAAACAATAATGCGTTTCCGTGCGATTTAGTGATTGACATAATCACAATTATAGTTCTAAAATGAAATTAACAACGGAGAAGGCAAATAAATGACGACAACGATTTTATCACTTGGTGGCGGCGTAGACAGCACGGCATTACTCGCGATCGATCTGCATCGTGACGAAGCCGCTGACTTGTTGGGCATGGATCGCGCCGACCTGGATCGGCTGTATCCGAAACTTGACCAGGTGGTGTTCTCTGACACTGGCGCCGAGTTCGATGAGACATACGACAATATCGCCCTGGCGCGGAAGAAGTGCATGGCAGCTGGGTTGCCGTTCACGATCGTTAGCAAAAAGACTTCCAGCGGCCGTTCGATCAAAGAAGATTTGCCTGAGTTCCTTAATCGCCTGGGTTGCCTTCCGACCATGCCAGGCCAATCGCACCTCTGTTCTGTTAAGTTCAAGGGTGAGGTGATGACCCGCTGGGCCGAGGACACGTTCACTGGCGAGATTCAATTCGTGATCGGCATCGAGGCCAATGAGGGCCGCCGCACTCGCTTCAAAATGAAGAAGAAGAAAAACACCAAAAACACCTACACACCGATCTATCCGCTGATCGCGCTCGATCTGGATCGCGCCAAGTGCGAGATGGTTTTGCGGCACCTCTGGGATGGTGCAGTTCGCAAGTCCAGCTGCTTCTTCTGCCCCTACATGCAAGAGGGCGAGATCGCGGAATTGATTAACGAGAACCCAGAGAAGTGGGACGCCGTGAAGGCGATCGAGGAGAACTTCCGTCAAACGTCGATCGTCAAGCATCAGAAGTGGATCGATGCCGGCAAGCCGACACGCAGTGACGGCAAAGCGCCGGAAGGCATGTGGAGTCGTGACAGCTACGCCGAAGGTAAGCGGTTATTCGCTAAGACCATCGGCGGCAAGCAGTTGTCGGCGGTCGAGTGGGAAGCGCGACTGAAGAAAGGCCAGCTGCAACTTTTTGCAGCTTAATGAGATCAACCAAGTGGAAAGGGATGATAGAGAATGAACTTAGTACAAAAATATGAAATCTACCGGGATGAATTTCTAAGCCCCCGCGTATGGTGCGCTGACGCGATCGACGCAAAAGGTGACCGGTGGGTCAAATGGCAGTGCGGCCATCGATCGCGCAAGGCGGTTGAAGCGGCTTGCCTTGGTTTCGAGGTTGCGTCGATTAAGCGGGTAGCGGATGAGGGAAGATATCGACCGCGCCGCATCGAGCGGGTGGCGGATAAGGGGGCGCAGTAATGGCTAACACATATGGTTGGAAAGGCATCGAGCGCGGGGTGTGGGATAGCCGTAAGTTTGTTCGTTACGAGCATCCCGATTATCCGGAATGGCAAGTCTATCGGCCAGAAGGGACCAATCGCCCAAATTGGCCCTATTGTCTCGTTGGTGAGAATTTGCCGCCGCGACTTCAACGGGGGTTTCGTAATTTCGAACACATCCATCAGGTATTGTCAGAGATTGACGTAGAAAAATTTCTTGTGTCTGAGGTCTACCATGACCTTGGATTCGTCAAAGTGTTCTACGAGGAATATACCGGTCAGGACTATGAGTCGAAATCGGTCAAGAAACACGCCGATGTGTATCAGTATGTCGTCACGGGCATGGATGCTGTGAATTCGGCTATTCAAGCCGCGCAGGAAGCCTAGTGAAAATTAGAAACCTTCATTGCGTACTAGAGGTCGGGCCTAAGTTGTTGGAAGGTCCGATCCTCTATCGCATGGAGTATCGAGGTCGCCGCGGCGCCAGGGTGATCGGCCGGCACTACACCAGTGAGGAAGTGCATGCACTCTATCCTGGGTTTCGTGTCTTGCGATCGTATAGTGTAGAGAAAATAAGGGGTAAAATATGAACCGGATACAGACGAATCTTATCGGCGTGGAATATATCGAGCTAGGTCCGCGCGAACTTAACACCATGTACCATGGCGCGGGTGACGCTATCGCGTTTTTTGCGTCCGACAATACCATCGAGCGTGTCGTTTATGTGCATGACATACCGGAGGACGACGCAAAGGCGGTTTGCGACGAGGCGCTCGAACACGGCAACGCCTACTTAGGTATGATGTCCAGTTGTCAATTCACCGAGCCCAGGCGGCTCGATGGTGACTACCTTACCGGGTTCGCAAGGATCGCGCGCCTGGTACACGAAAACTGGAACTGGGAGGACGAATGATGGACAGCTTAAACCGGACATTCCCCATATAGAATATATTATAAGGGAAATGTCCGGTTTTAACGCTTGTCGTGACAAAGTCGCAATCATAGGATTTAATTGATGTTCAACGTAACGGTCGTCTGCCAGGAATGCGAAGGAACCACAAAGCTCTGGGGCGATGCCTCATGTTGGGAGTGTGACGAGGGTCACAGAACATACGAGGAAAATTACGAGACGATGGATGACGCAATGGAGGACTACCCAAATGCGGTTAAGATCGAGGAGATTTCTGAAGCCACTACGTCAGACGTTCCGCTGGTGGAAGACAGTGTGGTTTGCCGGCAAAGCGATCTAGCGCCATTTGCCTGGGGAACGGTCGAGCGACAATTGCTTGAACTGGTTAATGAGAAAGATATTCCAGACTCACTGCTGGGCGTTGACGCCGGGATCGGCAATTACATCATAAGCCGATGGCGCCGGGCTGAACGCCGACCGCAATTAGATACGATCTACAAGATGGCAGATTATCTGGGCTACAAGCTGCGCCTGGTGAGGGATGAATACTAACCTTCTTAACAAGTCGACCTGGTCTGACGCGACGATCCGCTGGAAGGAAGACGATTTGCAGCTGGCCGTCGCGCAGCACTTGCGGCGTGAGGGTTATATGTTTGCGGCCGATCAGAACGCTGGCCGCCGATCGGCCAGGGATGGCGCAAGGCGCAAGGCGCTAGGAATGGCAGCCGGCGAGCCTGATCTACGAATTTATCTTGATGGTGGGCGGATCGTGTTCATTGAAATGAAAACAGCCCGCGGTCAGCTGTCCAAGAGCCAGAAGCAACGCATTAAGGCGTTGCGTGATCGCGATCATATTGCCCATGTCGTAAAGGCGGAAACGCCGGCAAACGCGGTTGATCAGGTTGTTGACATTATCACAAGCATTGAGGATATTTAAGTCGCGCAGGTTTTTTTGCCCTTTCCCGCCTTGCGCGATTTGCGGAGCGCCCCCGATGCCACCGATCGGGGGCGTTTTGCGTGTTGCGGTAAATGTCAATGATTGCTAGATTGTCCCTGTAAAATGTGAATGACCTGATGGCAGATGTTCAAAAGGATAAAAAGCGGAGTAATGGTGGCTCGCGACAAAATGTTGCGGGCGTTAAGCGTACTCAAAGAAAACTCACGCTCGATGTTAAGGAAGCTATCGCAACTGCTTTCGAGAAAGCGGGTGGAGTAGATTATCTAGTTCAAGTCGCGAAAGATGACCCAAGGGTGTTTTGTGCTTTGTTGGCTAAGATCATTCCAACAGAGGTCAAAGCAGAGGTAAATGTAGCCGGCGCGTTAGTGGATGCTATTCAAGCAGGACGCGAGCGCAGTGGCATTACGATTGAACAGGACGGCACCCGAAGCAGATGACCTGCTTGCGGCGGATATCGCAAGTTTTTACGATGATCCGCTCGGTTTCGTTTTATACGCTTTCCCCTGGGGTGAAGGCGAACTGGCTGGGCGAACCCCAGATCAGTGGCAAGTTGATTTCCTAAAAGATGTCGGTGAGCAAGTTCGCGAGCGCGGGTTCGACGGATTTAACGCGGTCGATCCCATTCTTTTCGCGACATCGTCAGGGCATGGAATCGGAAAATCGGCTATCACGGCATGGTTGATATTGTGGATTATGTCCACTCGTCCGCATGCAAAAGGCGTGGTTACTGCGAATACTGCTGAACAGCTGCGGACCAAGACATGGGCAGAACTCGGCAAATGGTTGCGGGTTTGCATTACCCGTCATTGGTTCCACTATTCAAGCGGCCGCGGCTCGATGTCGTTGGTGTTCCGCGCAACGCCGGAAACCTGGCGGGTTGATGCACAGACTTGTCGCGAAGAGAACAGCGAAGCGTTCGCCGGCTTGCACAGTGCTGGATCGACGCCGTTCTACATCTTTGATGAAGCGAGCGCGATCCCCGATAAAATCTATGAAGTGTCCGAAGGTGGAACGACGGACGGCGAACCAATGTGGTTCCAGTTTGGCAACCCAACACGCAATACCGGCCGGTTCTTTGAGAACTGCAAAGGCAAGTTTCGCCATCGTTGGAACGTGCGATCGATCGACAGTCGAACGGTCGCGATCACCAATAAGGACCGGCTGAATAAGTGGGTTGAGGACTACGGAGAGCAATCAGATTTTGTCAAGATTCGGGTCAGAGGCGATTTTCCCAGTGCCGGCGATCTGCAATTCATCTCCAGTGAATTAGTTGAAAACGCAATCCAGCGAACACCAAACGACGATCGCAATGCGCCGTTGATCATTGGCGTTGATGTTGCGCGATTTGGTGATGATCAGACTGTGATCTATCCGCGGATCGGCCGAGACGCCCAGTCCTGGGAGGTTCGCAAATATCGTGGCCTCGATACTGTCCAGGTTGCCGGCCGTGTGATCGAGGTCATCAAAGAGTTCGAGATTCGAGGTCGCGAATGCAATGCGCTGTTTGTCGATGGCGGCGGCATTGGCGGCGGTGTGGTCGATCAGCTGCGGGCTCTTGGCTACGATCCGCGTGAAGTACAGTCGGCATCAAGTCCAACCGATCGAAGCTATGCCAACAAGCGAGCCGAGATGTGGGGCAACATGCGCGAGGCGTTGGCAAACGGTCTATCGATCGTTGATGACCGCGAGCTAAAGGAAGACCTGACCGGACTCGAATATGGGTTCACGCTGCAAAACGCCATCCTGCTCGAAAAGAAATCCGACATGAAGAAGCGTGGTGCCGCGTCACCTGATATGGGCGATGCCCTGGCGCTGACATACGCGCAACCTGTTGCACCGCGCCAAATGCCTCAAGGTATGACGGCGCAGGGCCGAATTAATCACGATTATAACCCATTTGAGGAGAGAGCCTGATGTGTATGGGAGGAGGAGCCCCGGCGCCCGCGCCACCACCACCGATCCAACCGCCAAGCCCAGCGCCAAAGCGAACGGATGACGCTGTCATTCGAGCGCGGCAACAAGAACGCAACAAGGCCGCGCTGGCACAAGGTCGATCATCCACGTTGCTGACGACCGGCGAGCAATTGGGTGAAGCAAACACGACCGGCAAAACATTGTTGGGTCAATAGATGGCGCACCCGCTGCACACCGCGAAGGAACATTTTGAGCGCAGACGCGGTGCGCTTGAGTTGGAACGCTCGTCATTCATTTCGCACTGGAAGGAATGTGCCGAATACATTGCACCGCGGCGCGGTCGGTTTGAGCGGACCGATCGCAATAGAGGCGAGAAACAAAACAAAAAGATCGTGAATTCGGTCGGATCGATGGCGCTCAAAACGCTGTCGAGCGGCATGATGGCGGGCATAACGTCACCGGCACGGCCATGGTTTCGACTGTCAACGCATGATCGATCAAAGATGGAAGCGTCAGAAGTACGCATTTGGTTGAGCGACGTTGAGGCGTTGATGCGTGAGATATTCGCGTCCTCAAATCTCTATGAGGTGCTGCCGATTTTATATCGAGAGTTGGGGCTTTTCGGCACAAGCGCCATGAGCGTGGTCGAAGACTTCGATGATGTAATCCGCTGCTATCACCATCCGGTCGGTGAATATTCGATCGGTATTAATGATCGATATGACGTTGATACGTTTTATCGCGTCATTGATATGAGTGTGGGCCAAATTGTGCAGCGTTGGGGGCTCGACGCTGTAAGCAGTGACACAATGCAGCTGTGGAAGGAGGGCAACGTCGATGCGTGGCGGCCGGTCGTCCATTGCATTGAGGCAAACGACGATCGCGACTTGATGCTGACCGACAGCAAAAACAAACCGTATCGATCGGTCTATTACGAGATGGGCAAAACCCATGCATCCGCGACCGGCGAGCTATTGAGCGAACAAGGGTTCGATGAATTTCCGGTTATGGTGCCGCGGTGGGAACTGACTGGCGGCGACATATACGGAACTGATTGCCCAGGCATGACGGCACTCGGTGATATCCGCGCTTTGCAAATTGAAGAAAAGCGTAAGGCGCAAGCAATCGATAAGCTGGCAAGCCCGCCGCTCAAGGGTCCATCGTCGCTCCGCAATATACCGGTGAACTCACTACCGGGCGGCCTGACGCTTTACGACAACGACCAAGCGCGTGAGGGACTGCAACCAATCTATCAAGTAAATCCGCGCATTCAGGAATTGATGGCGGATATCCAGCAAGTCGAGCATCGCATTAATAGAGCGTTCTATGCTGACCTGTTTTTGATGATTGCAAACAGCGATCGAAGACAGGTCACCGCTCGCGAAATCGATGCGAAGCAGGAAGAAAAACTATTAGGACTCGGGCCAGTGCTGGAGCGCGTTAATAATAGTCTCCTCGACCCACTTATCTCTCGCACGTTTGCCATCATGGCAAGAGCGGACATTCTGCCGCCAATACCTGACGCTTTGCAGAATATGCCGCTCAAGGTCGAATACATCTCAATCATGGCAATGGCGCAACGAGCGATCGGCACCGGAGCGATTGAGCGGACGTCGATGTTTGTCAGTCAGCTGGCACAAGCGGATCCAAGCGTGGTCGATAAGATCGATCTCGATCAGGCGATCGATGAATACACGAGCATGGTTGGCGTCGATCCGCGGATTGTCCGCGATGATGAGGTGGTTGCCGAAATCAGAGCGCAACGCCAACAAATGCAACAAATGCAACAGATGGCGGAAATGGCGAAGACCGCGAGCGAAGCCGGTCGGAACATGAGTCAGACGCCGATCACAAATGAAGCGGAAGGCGCCGAACGCAATGCGCTCCAGGGAGCAATGGGACTTGAGTAGTGAGGAAAAACAGTATGACGCAAGCGATGAGCAACAGGTTAAATCCAAAAAGACCAGGGCCAAAATCGATCGAGACAATCAACTGTCCTCAATGCGGGACATCGTTGAAAGCGACGGCGGTCAGGAGTTTCTCTGGCGGTTGCTCGCTCGGTGCAAAGTCTACGAAACATCTTTCACAGGCAACTCGCAAACCTTCTTCAACGAGGGAAAGCGAGAGGTCGGTTTATGGGTATTAAGTGAAATCGTGGCAGCGGACCCAGCTGCCTACGCGAAAATGATGATGAAAAACACAGAGGAGTTTTTAAAGAATGGATGATCAGGAAACAGTTTTGACAGCGGCGGAAGATATCACCGAACCCGTCGATGTAGCTGATAACGATCAGACTGATGCCGTGGATGTATCACCGGAAGACGAGGCGACGGCGCAAGCCGAAGGTTTGTATGACGGTAAGTCATCTGCGGATGAATCTGCTGAAGACGCGGAACCAGAGCAAGACGCTAAGTCGGACGCTGAAAGCGACGAAAAGCAAGCTCCTGACGACTACGAAGCATTCACACTGCCGGAAGGCGTGGAGATGGATGATGGTGCGCTGGATAAATTTAAGCCGATCGCTAAAGAAGCCGGCTTGAATCAAGAAAACGCACAGAAATTTATCGACCTCTATGCACAAGCAGTAAGTGACGCGACAGAAAGTCAGCAAAAGGTTTGGGCTGATACGCAGAACGACTGGGTGAACCAGGCAAAAGCCGATCCAGAAATCGGTGGAGCGAAGTTTGAAAGCAATCTTGGAGATGCCAAGCGGGCTTTAAAACAATTTGGAACACCCGAACTTGACGAGGCGATGGCATTGACCGGCGCGGGAAATCACCCGGAATTCATCCGGTTAATGTCAAAGGTCGGCAAGGCGATATCGGAGGATGCGATGATCCCTGGTCGGGCGGCTACAGGTCCGAAGACCGCGGCGGAAATCCTCTACCCAACCATGGGGCAGGAATGATCATGCCCTTTTTTTGCAACGGGCGATGACAAAAACGCAATGCGTGTTGTCATTGTCAATTAGGAGTAAGTTAAAATGGCCGCACTTAGCGTAACCAATCCGACGCTTGCAGATGTTGCGAAGCGTATGGACCCCGATGGGAAGATCGACACGATTGTTGAAATTCTCAACGAGACAAACGAAATTCTGGAAGATGCGACGATGATCGAAGGCAACTTGCCGACCGGTCACCGGACCACCATCAGAACTGGTTTGCCGACCCCGACCTTCCGGAAATTGTATGGCGGCGTCCAACCGACGAAGTCAACCACCGTACAGGTGACCGACAATACGGGCATGCTCGAAGCCTATGCTGAAGTCGATAAAGCCCTTGCTGATCTTAACGGAAACAATGCTCCGTTCAGATTGTCGGAAGATCGGGCGCACCTTGAAGGCATGAACCAAAAGTATGTTGATACTTTGTTTTATGGTAACGAGGGAACTGAGCCGGAAGCGTTTACCGGTTTCGCTCCGCGGTTCAATTCGACCAGTGCCAGCAACGGCGAGAATGTTATTCTCGGCGGCGGGTCCGGAAGCGACAACACCTCGATCTGGTTGGTTGTCTGGGGTCCGAACACATGCCATGGCATCTATCCGAAAGGCAGTGTTGCCGGTCTGACCATGACCGACAAAGGCCAAGTCACCATCGAAGACGTTGATGGGTCAGGCGGTCGAATGGAAGCATATCGGACGCATTATCGCTGGGATTGTGGACTGACTGTCCGCGATTGGCGGTACGTTGTCCGGATTTGCAACATCGACAAGTCTGCGTTGACCAAAGACGCTGCGAGTGGTGCTGATCTTACCGACCTGATGGCGCAAGCCTGTGAGATGATTCCATCTCTTGGTATGGGCCGGCCGGCGTTTTACTGCTCGCGCACGATTAAGTCGTTCTTGCGCCGGCAGATTGCCAGCAAGGTTTCATCGTCAACGCTGACGATGGAGCAAGTAGGCGGTAAGTCGGTTGTCACCTATGACGGCATTCCGGTTCGCAGAACGGACGCTTTGGCACCAGATGAAGCCACAATCTCTTAATCTGGTTGATGACAAAAACGCAATTGTGTACGATTGCAACAAGGAGAATTGATATGTTAATGGACTCTCGACTTGAGTTTGCCGACGCCGCTGACGGTAGTCAAAGCGCCGGCACCTACCTCGCCACCAACCAGATTGATCTGGAGGTTGCCCGCGATATGGGCAACGGCCAGCCAATGTATTTGGTGATCCAGGCGGATGCGGCTTTTGCGTCATCCGGATCGGCAACCGTTCAATTCCGGCTCCGGTCGGATGATTCGGCGGCAATCCACGCGACGACCTCGACCGGTCACATCGACACCGGTGCGGAGGCGTTCACTGTCTGGTCGGCCGGTCACACCAAGGTGATCCCGTTGCCGCTGGAAGGCAATCAGTACGAGCGATATCTCGGATTGCAGCTGATTGTCGGAACCGCAACGACCACTGGCGGAACTTACTCGGCGTTTCTGACGCTCGATCCGCACGGCTGGCAAGCGTATCCGGATGCTACCAACTAGGGTCGCATGAAAGTCATTCTGAAACGTGACTTCATCCTCGGCGCAGAGCGAGTCTCTGCGTCGAGTGATCCTGTGGACATACCGGACGGTACGGTTTTGCCGCGTGATGCTGTTGTCGTTGAGCCGGCTAAACGCGGTCGGCCTCGAAAAGCAGAAAGTGAAAAATTTATAGGTGATTAATGCCATCGATTTCGAGCGTTCAAATTTGCAATATGGGCCTTTCCCATATTGGCGCGAAAGGCTCGATCGAAAGCCTTGATGAAGCGAGCCGCGAAGCACAAGTCTGCAAGTTGTGGTTCGACTGGTCGCGAAACCAAGTTCTGGAAGATTTTAACTGGCCGTTCGCCAGGAAGCGCCAGACCCTGGCGTTGCTCACAGAAGCAGCGCCGGACGAATGGTCTTATAAGTATGCGTATCCTAGCGATGCGGTTAAGGCGCGGTGGATCGTTAACCCGGTCGGCAAAGAAGCTGATGCGATCCCGTTTACGGTCGAGACAGTTATCGATGGATCGAGCAAATGCATCTTAACCGATCTCGAAAACGCATCACTGATTTACACGTTTGATCAAACCGATCCGGCATTGTTTAGCTCTAAGTTCATCGACGCGCTGTCTTATCGTGTAGCATCGAATATAGCGTTCCAGATAACTGGCGATCCGGAACTATCCAAGCAAGTTTTCCAAATCTATCAACAGGTATTGCGATCGGCCGGCGGGTCAGCTGCCCAGGAAGGCATCGATCAAATCCCCCGCGATAGCGAATGGATTCGCGCACGGTGGTAAAGTTAATCCAACCATCGTTTGCTTCTGGTGAGATCGCGCCGGCACTGTATGGCCGGGTCGATGTCTCTAAGTATTCGATCGCGCTGCGAACGGCGAAGAATGCCCTGGTGTACTCATCCGGTGGCATTGCCAATCGCCCAGGTACGGAGTTTGTCGGCGTTGCGAAATCACATAGCACGGCAGTGAGATTGATACCGTTCGAGGCATCCTCGACTGATACATATGCGTTGGAATTTTCGAACCTGGCTATGCGGCCGATACGAAACGGCGGCCACGTTTTGGAAACGGCGAAAACAATTAGCGGTGCGACACAGGCAAACCCTGTGGTGATCACTGCAACCAGTCACGGGTATGAAAATGGCGACGAGGTCAGGATTACTGAAGTCGTTGGCATGACCCAATTGAACCAGAATCGTTTTCTCGTATCCAATAAGACCACAAACACATTCGAACTTCAAAGCCAGGTCACAGGGGTCAACGTAAACGGTTCTGGATTTACTGCTTATTCGAGCGCCGGCAAAGCGGAGCGGGTCCATACGATCGTAACGCCATACGCGCATGGCGATTTAGCGGAGTTGAAATTTGCACAGTCTGGCGACGTTCTCACCTTGGTGCATCCTAGCTACGATCCGCGGGAGTTGTCGCGCACCGGGCATACGACATGGACATTGTCCACGCCGACGTTTGAGCCGGCGATCACTTTCCCCACGGGCTTGTCTGCAAGTCCCGCGACAGGCGGTTCGCTCAATTTCGCTTACAAAGTGGTCGCGGTAGCGGAAGACACGCTAGAACAATCCTTGCCGGGGATCGTATCAACCACGGCAATAACAGCGGCGACCCAGGCCGATCCGGTTGTGGTGACTAGCAACAGCCATGCGCTCAATAACGGTGACACGATACACATGGCCGGCGTTGTCGGCATGACAGAATTGAACGGCCGGCGTTTTGTGGTCGCTAACAAAACCACAAACACGTTTGAGCTACGCGGTGAGAACGGTACGGCGCACACTGCTTATGCAAGCGGTGGCACGTTTGCGCGAGATTTTACGTCTGCCAATACGGCTGCCATGTCATCGAGCAATACCATCACCATCAGCTGGACCGCGGTCGATGGTGCCGAGAAATACGACATCTTTAAAGAAGACAACGGGATATTCGGGTTTATCGGCTCAACGACTGGTGTGTCGTTTACGGACGATAATATCGAGTCAGACTTAACGGACACACCGCCGCAACAAAAGAATCCATTTTTCGGACCAAACAATAAGCCGAGTGCTGTTAGCTATTACCAACAGCGCCGGGTGTTTGGAAATACGAACAACAAACCCGACACAATTTTCTATACGCAAACGGGCAATCAATCGAACTTTAATGTAAGCTCGCCGTCGCGTGATGATGATGCAATCACGGCCGCGCTGTCGGCGCTACAGCTGAACGAGATACGGCACTTCGTACCGCTGAATGATTTGCTGGTGTTGACGAGCGGATCGGAATGGAAGGTCAATGCCGGCAGTGATGTCGCGTTTTCTTCAAGCACAATTAGGCAAAACCCTCAGACCTATATCGGCGCGAACCATGTTCCACCGCTTATCTGTGGCGGTGCGGTATTGTTCATACAGGATCGCGGCTCGATGGTTAGGAACCTGGGCTATGCGCTTGAGTCCGATAGCTACGTTGGCGGTGACCTCACGATCCTGTCATCGCATTTGTTCGAAGAAAAGACGATCGCGGAGTGGGGCTATCAACAAATACCGCACTCAATGATTTGGGTTGTTCGATCGGACGGTGTGCTGCTCACGCTTACATATAACAAGGAACAGGAAGTCGTCGCCTGGACCCGGCACGATACGCTTGGTGATTTTAAATCTGTCTGTAGTGTGCCGGAAACGACTGATATCGAGGATGCTGTTTACTGCGTGGTCGAGCGTAAGGTTAACGGCAATACCGTCCAATACATCGAGCGAGTGCATACCCGACATTTTAATGATGTGCGTGATTGCTTCTTTGTCGATAGCGGTTTGAGCTTGGATAATCCGGTGACGATCACGGCGGCGACTACCGCCAATCCTGTTGTCATCACGGCGGCCTCGCATGGGTTCGAGAATGGCGACGAGGTTGATATTTCTGATGTGACGACCGGCGTTAATTCTGCCGGCGCGGCGACAGGCATGAGCCAGATTAATGATCTGCGCTTTACCGTTGCCAACAAAACGACGAACACGTTCGAACTTTCCGGCATCGATGGCTCGGCGTTTACGGCGTACACTTCCGGCGGAAAAGCACGCAAGGCAGTGACCTCGATTTCGGGCCTCGATCACCTGGAAGGCGAAACGCTTGCGTGCCTTGCGGACGGCAATGTTGTTGCCGGCCTGACGGTTTCAAGCGGTGCCGTCACGCTCTCTAGAGCGGCGTCCAGGGTGCATATGGGGCTAGGTTATACGACAGACCTAGAGACGCTCGACCTCAACTACACGACCAAGTCAGGCACCTTGCAGGGGCGCTTAAAGAAGGTTTCGAAAGTCATACTACGCTTTGAAGATACGCGCGGCGGTTTCGTTGGTCCGGACAGCGCAAACCTGGTCGAAATGAAACAGCGCGAGTTTGAATTGCTCGGCCAGCCGACGCAGCTGATCACTGGCGATCGCGAGGTTGTGATCACGCCGGACTGGAATACTGGCGCCAGGATTTTCATACGGCAAACCGATCCGCTGCCGCTCACGCTGTTAGCCGTGGTTCCAGATGTAACGGTGGGCGGGTGATGCCTGATTTTAGAATCATACCATCGACCGAAGCGCATGCGGTTGAGCTTGCCGGTAGCATGCGCCAGGCGGATGTCGATGAGATCAAGGCAAGTCACGGGGTCGATCCATTGAGGGGCTCGGTGACGAGCTATCGATCGAGCGAGGCATGCTTTACCGGCATGGTCGATAACCAGGTTGCTTGCACATATGGCGTGATCCGCCGGCACGTCATGTCTGATCGCGGCATGCCGTGGTTGCTGACGACCGATCTGATTGAGCGGTACGCTGTGCCGTTCTTGTTGGGGAGCCGTGATGTAATTGCCCAGATCAAAAATGCGTTTGAGTATCTCGAAAATTACGCGGACATCCGAAATATTGTCGCGCTGAAGTGGTTGCGATGGATGGGCTTCCGCATGTCTCACGCGGAGCCGTGGGGTGTCGAGCGTCGATTGTTCCAGCGTTTTTATTGGGAGTCGGCATGAAAATTATTGAAGCCGATCCGCTTAATCCAAAGCATGTGGCCGACATTCAGCACGGCGCTGCTTGTTTTGCCGATCACGCGGATCGCCCCGACATTATGCCTGACGTTCACACTAAGGCCGGTCGAGCAAATTTAGACCAGGCGATCGAGCGACTAATAACGATACCCGGCGTTACGATTTTTCTGGCATACGAAAATCGCGAATGTGTTGGCGGCACGGGCGTCCTTATCACGCCATACATTTTTGATTATACGCGCACGGCTGCCGATGAACTTTTCTGGTGGGCGGATGACCAGGCTTCGCCCCGCGTTGGCATGGCGCTGCTACGCGAGTTGCGCGATCACATAAAACGGCAATCGGCATCGTTTTGTATTTTTCATCATCTGACGAATTCACCGAAAACGGTGCAGAAGATTTACAAACGCATGGGGTTAAAGCCTTTGCAATCAACATGGGCAGGAGTCATGCCATGACGGCAGCAAGTACACTGGCAGCAATCAGCATAGCGACATCTGTTGCTGGTGCTGGCATGACGATGATGGGGCAACAGCAACAAGCCAAGGCTCAAGCGGCAAGTGCAAATTATCAAGCAGCGGTTGCGCGAAACAATCAACAGGTCGCGGCGTGGCAAGCGCAGGACGCAATCGATCGTGGCAAGATTGAGACAGATAAAAAACGCATGGAGGCCGCGCGATTGATTGGTCGGCAACGTGCTGCCCAGGCGGGCATGGGCGTGATCGTGGATGAAGATAGTGCCGGCGACATCACGGCAGAGACGGCGGAATTTGGAGAGTGGGATGCGCTCAACGTGCAAGCCAATGCAGAGCGTGAGGCGTATCAGATTCAAGTGCGAGCGCAGAATTTTGGAAGTGAAGCGGCATTGCTCAACATGCAAGCATCCAACGCAATGACCGCGGGACGGACTGCAATGCTTGGGACCGCAATCAGCGGTGCGAGTAGCGTGGCGGGCAAGTGGGCTGGCTACAAAAAAGAAGGGATATTTTAATGGCACTTCCCAAAATTAAAATATCCGGTATTACCAGTGTTGGCGGTACGGGGAGTCCTTTCCAAACTGCATCAGCTGCAACACCAAATGCATTTGGTGCATCTGTTGGCGCGGCAATGCAGGGCGTTGGTCAGCAAATCAGTAAAGCCGGTGATGTTGCCAACAAGATCGCGTTGGATATCCAGATAGAGGATAACGAGGCGGAAGCGAAGAAACTCGATACAGAAGCAGCGCGACGGGTGAGAGTTGAGAGTTATGGCGGTGAGTTAAAGGAAGGTGACACATCACCGCAAAGTGTTCGTAAAGGCTATTTCAATCTCAAAAACGAGGAGGCAATAGCGGAGACAGGTAAATACCAGGCAGCTGTCAAAAAGCATTATGACGATGTTTTTAAATCCGCGAGCAACGACGCTGTCAAACGGATGTTGCGAGCGCAGTTTGATAAATCGTTTGGAGCGGATTCCGAAGCATCTTC
>Ga0208919_1000880_pt1 | contig 18404 bp, 20 predicted proteins | sample 4_EtaG_FD_184076 | JGI IMG/M metagenome (GOLD analysis project Ga0208919, IMG submission 184076) | Marine viral communities from the Subarctic Pacific Ocean - 4_ETSP_OMZ_AT15127 metaG (SPAdes) (version 3) | ecosystem: Environmental > Aquatic > Marine > Oceanic | place: Pacific Ocean | collected...
GTAGATAAAGAACCAGAGTGTGGCCCTCTTACTGTTCCTGGAGGTCCTATAGCGCCTCCACCGATACCGCCAACTCCAGCCCCTCCAGCCCCTCCTGCGGGGGGTGGGCCATCTGACCCTTTATCCTTTTGTCATGCTTTAGTAAATGAGCCTATACGATGCTCTGAAAATGAGCAGACTGTAGTAGAGGGATACCGTAGAAAGTGTATTCCATGTGACAAAACTCATACTGGATGTATTCCTTTATCTGTCTGTAAAATAAAGTGTGTTGATGTGAAGCCAACTTGTCTAAAGACAGATGTTGGCCCTAATATGGAGGTTCGTAATGATTTTAGGAATATCTCTGAGTTAACCGAAGAATCTAGAAAATTTGGTGGTGTTGGAAATAGATTAGTAAAAGAAACAGAGAAGGTTGATCTATATGAAGAAATGCTTAAGTCTTTAGAAAATGACCCTAATGCTGAGAGGGGAAATTCCATATATGATCCTAAATTTAACTTATCTCTAACTCCAAATCCATTCTTAGAAAGTCTTCCTTTAGAATCAAATAATAAATATTTAGATATATTTAAAGATGAAGTATCTCCTCATATTTACTGGTGTCTCTACAGCCTAAGTCCTAGCTCATCTTGGGATGAATCAGCGTATGCAAATCTAACTATAAAAGATATAGCTAATAGCATTGATCCTATATTATTAAATTCATTAGCATCTATAAAGTATGTTGGGGGTATCCCAATATCCTTGGAAGACATGTTAGAGGTTATAAAATACCTACTATTTTCAAACAGGATAGATGAGTTTGATCCTGGGTATTACATAGAATTAGCAGATGAGCATTCTTCTCACTACAAGGTACAATATGAAGGTACCAACGCAGACTCTAAAGTTAAAACTCAAGCTGCGTTGGGGTTAGTTGCTAGTGATGCTAATTCAGCAGATCCAGAAGAAGCTCCTGATGGATTTAGACCGTATCTCAGAAAGCTTAAGTATTTAAACGAGGATCTTGGAGTTGGTATGCCTGTTCTAGGTTGTGATGGTGCAACTAGTGGTGCTGATTTGTATAACGAAGGTTTACAAGTTGTTAGGCTTAAAAATAGTAATAATGCTAATGAGCAGGTATCTTCCCTTATAGAGTTAGCAGAAGGTGGTGGGTATTACTTGTCAGCATCCATATGTGATAATTCTGACGTATCTTCCGCTGTTGCTGTGGACGCTTCTAGTAACTTATCTATAGCACTAAACGTTCCCCCAGAGGTCAGAGCTAATTCCCTTAATATAGTAGAGGAAGATGATAGTATTAAATTTACCGCATCAGCCTCCTACGTTAATTCTGAATTTGGAGATGATTATGATCTTACATCAGAATTGTCTCCAATGTATTTTATATTAGATTTGTCAACAGTCGGGGAAAGGCCTAATGTTAATCCCATAGTTACTGATACAACTGGGACATATACCATGGTTACTAGTGTCGATACTATTAATGACCACGCCAGATCTAATGGGTACAATGTAAGAGTTCTTAACGTTGATTACAATGATCCATTTTTAGTATATGCTAGTGGAACATCTTCAATAGACATGACATCAAAGGATATTTCCTTTAACGATTTTATGGTTAAAAAAGGTGGTCCTAGGGAAGATAAAGTTATACTCAGGAGACCTCCATTTGCCGTTATTTTAAATCCAGGAAAGGGAAGTAAACATAACCCTCTGGCTGGTGAATCCGAGTTAGAATCATGGGAAGGTTCAATAACTAGAAATATTTATTTTATACCCGACATAGACATGACAGAAGATGGTACTCTCGATACTGTATTAGAAAAATATTTTACAGGAGTAGAGGACGGGACTTATAGGATTGGATTGATGGAGCCTATAGACACTAATAGTGCTGGTTTTAGATATGAAACTAGCTCTGCTAAGTTCCAAAATACTTACTACTCTGATGGTTCTGAGTCATCAACAATGCCTACGAGAACTAGGTCTGGTGTAGCAACTCTCGTCAGGAAAGTAGATACTCTAGTTAGTAAGTATGAGATACCTACAGGTAAGATAACTTGGTTTGATATTTGGAAAAGGTTTGATGCTACTGAATTTTATAATATTCAAAATGTTTCAGTAAGTGCTGGATTCACTGAATGGCTCATCGCAGGTGGTCGTGGTGTTAAGATTACAAAAGTACTAAGTAGATCGCCATTAATAATCACTGGTCTAGGGACTGATAAAGATGCATCAATAGATGATCCAATTTACATTACAAACTATGATAGGGGGTATGACTCTTCGGTAGACCCTCCAATACAAGAATAATGAATCGGAATTTAATTTTATCATCATTTAAATGGACTTTATGTCTAAATATCTGATAGGTATAAGATATACCAAACTGGAGTAATAATTATTATGAATCATATTAGCGTAGAAGATGCACTGGTCCAGGAGTTACTGGAAAACGCCGCGTGGCATCAAATTGGTAAGAAGATCATCGTTGAGGATGGTGCTGTCGAGGGTGCAGAAAAGGTTGACGAGGCTAACATGTTTGGCAACGAAGATCAGGAAGTTATTTCCGAGGATTCCGAGACTGAGGAGTGCTTCTCATGTCCTATGTGCGAGAGTACTTTAGAGGAAGCTCTTAGCGATGAGCAAATTATGGAGTCTGTCAACAGAATCTGTGATGTCATTGATGAGCTTAACGAAGATGCTATCTCAGAGGACGTTGAAGATGAAGACACCGACACCGAAGAAGACAAAGACTAGAATCCACGATAGCTTACTTTCCGAGAAGAAGGCTAACAAGAAGAAGTCTTCTAAGATTTTAGTTAAGCTAAAAAGTGGTCCTACGTGACCAGGGAAGTAAATTCGTGGACTGTATGTCTCATGTGAATAGGAAATAATATGAAAGAATCAAAAGGATATCACGGCGCAAACCAACCAGTCCCCTCAATTGATCCTGAGCTTTTAGATAATTCTAATGCTAAGCTTAGTGAGATAAGTAAGAGGTGGGGAGATTATTCAGAGGTGACTCCTGAGCAAATAGAACAGGGGCAGAAGAAGGTCAAGAAACCAGATAACTCCCCAGAGCGAAACGCAATAAATGCTAGAATTGCTGCGAACAAGAAGAAGGCACCTAAACCTAAGAAGAAATAATGGCTAACAACGAATTACCAGATATTTGTATCGCAGACTTCGTAGAGGACATGCTCACGGAGCAAGCTGATCGTGTTATCGAAGGCAAAGAGGCACCACCAGATCTTACCAGGGATACTGCAAATCAACCAACCTCCAAAGGTGCCCCAGTTCCCGACATATCCAATGTCGAGGTGCCAGATACCTTGATGGAGATGTGGACTGGTAAGAAGGCTATTAATTATGAAGCTCCTTTAGAAACTAAAAAAGAGCCCATAGTTGAGACTAAAAAAGTAGAAGAGACTCCAACCGCTTCAAAGATTCCAATGGACAAATTCTCGTCTGTTGTAAAGAAGTTGCAAGAAGCAGTTGTAGAGGCTCAACATCTTCTCATTGAAATGACCACAGTTGGAATGATTGGTACTAACTTATCTGGACCAACTTCAGATCCAATGAAAAAAAGTTCTTATGGATATAGCAAAAAGAAAGTATCCAAGAAGAAGAAAAAGAAGAAAGCAGTTACTTCTGAAAATTCAATAATTGCTGATGCCCTAAAGGAGTATCTGGAAAACTAATGGATATTATTGAAGCGATTACTGAATCTAGGTCTGAGAGTGGTAGAGGATCAGAGAAGGGCAGATCTAAAATGAAAGGTGACAAAAAAGGCAAAACTACTTCTGAAAAGTCTAGAGTCAAAATTTATCCTAGTATAGTAAAAGCTCTCAAGAAAGGCTACCCTGGTCAAATATTCTCTACAAAGAATGCTGATCGCCTTTATGTTATTACTGATAAAGGTTGGGGCAAGGACAAGGATCAAAGAGTTGGTGGGAGAACTGCAAAAGGGTTTACCCCAGGCAGTGCTACTCCAGGAGCTTCATTTAAAGATGTTAAAAACTATGCCGCTAGAACCATGGTTAAGCACGGCAAGAAAACTGATAAAACTCTCATAAACAAAAGACACTACAAGAGTGGGTATAGAGGAAAATAATGTTATTACAAGAATTCAATCCAGTATTTAAATTAACTGTCATCTCAGAAGGTAGAGGTGGTAACTCTAAAACCTGTCTTCGCGGTAAATTCCAAGAAGCTAACCAACTCAACAAAAACAAGAGAATTTACTCTAAAGAACTTCTTGAGAGAGAAACTAATAAACTACAAGGTTTAATTGATGAGAACAGATTAGTTGGCGAACTTGACCATCCTACTTATGACGTAGTTAAGTTGCAAAATGCTTCTCATAGGATTACTAAATTATCTTGGGAAGGCAATAACCTCATTGGAGAGATGGAATTATTGTCAACTCCTGCTGGCAAAGTAGCGGAGTGCCTCCTGAAGGATGGAGTGCAATTGGGGATCTCCAGCAGAGCCCTGGGCTCTCTCAGCCCCTGTGACGAGAACGAGGGCGCAAGTAAGGTCAATGATGATCTGGACATGAGAACATACGACTTGGTTGCAGATCCTTCAGTCAAGGGAGCTTTCCCTGGTCTTACTGAGAGTGTTCAAGCTGAGAAGAAAATTAAGAGTGCCTACAAGCAAGTTCTTGGTGAGAAGGTTTTTGTCTCAATGTTGAAGGAGTCTTTACAAGCATTGATTGAAGAAAAGAATACTGTTGAAGAGATTACTAAAACTTCTCAAAAAGGAAAAGATACTATTGCAAAAAATCTGATCAAACGTACGTCTTTTGATATTGAGCCAAGTGTGCATGGCAGGGATGAAGACATTAAGAAAAGAAGAGAAGCTTCTAAAAAACATAAGATAGCTAAAGCTTTAAATACTGACACATCCTATAGAACCACTAATGATGTTCGTAAGAGCATTTCTGAAATGGAAAGTAGCGAAATGACTACTGATAACGCTAGAGATTTGATGGAAGCTTATTCAAAAAAAAAAGTAAGTGAGGGTACATCCTACAGAACCACTGATGACGTTAGGAATCTGTTAGAAGTTAATTGGACTGCAATACATGATATTAGTCCAAAAGGAACTAAAAGTAGAGTAGCAGATAAAGCAGCAGCAAGAAAAAGAGCATCAGAAATAGCAGCAGCAAGGCGGTGGGACCAGAAGAAAGAAGCTAAAGCAGCAGCAGATAAAGCAGCAGCAGATAAAGCAGCAGCAGAGAGTAGGGCTGCGGCTGCTGCTCGTTACGATCCAAAACAAGACCCAGAGCACGATGATTTCGATCCTAAGACCTGGACAAAGTCGGGGAAAGGAAAAAACGCACGAAGTACTGAGCAGGGCGTTCAAGGGCGGCCAAGGGGGCGACGGGCAGGAGAAAGCGGTGCAGGACAAGGCGGTGCAGGAGAAGGAGATCGTAAGTCAGGCAGAGACCTTTCCCGTCTCGCCACAGGTGTTGGCTTAGGGGCTGCGGCGATAGGTCATGCTCGTAAGACTCTTGGAAGTGTTCAGCGGAGAATTAGCCACCATGACACTAGGCAGGATTTAGCTAAGTAATTAACATTTTTAAATAAATATAACATTTTTGACCATTGTTACATACATATTGTCTAGGGGGAATACCCAAAAAAAATAGGAACCTATGAATAAGAATTTGAAAAATATTGCAAGTCTGCTTCCCGAAGGTCTTACTGAAGACACCGTGACAGAAATTGCAGAGATCGTTGATACAATTATCAATGAAGCGGTCACTAACAAAGTGAAGTCCTTGAATACAAAAGTAGTTTCATATATCCGTTCACAGGTTGATGAAATTAAAGAACAGGCTATCAGAGAACTTGAGCTTGAGAACGATACGTTCAGAAACGCTCAAATGTTCGAAAGCGTTCGTGCATTAATGTCAACTGAGTTGATGGAGAAGGACGAGGATAACGCTGTTCAGATTATGTCAAATAATCAGATGGAGCTTGAAGAGGAGAACAATGTCCTCACTAGTGAAGTCAGCAAGATCTTGGAAGAGAATACCAAATTAGCTACGGTAGTTAAAGCACTTACCCAAAAGGTAGAGCGACTGTCGGAAGATAAGAAGGGTCTCAGCCATAAAGTAAAGGGATTGAGGACTGATGTTAGGTCCTTGGAAGAATCATCTCAGAGACCCTTTAAATCTTCTGAGAAAGCTCATGTAGCATCGGTGAACGGAGGTGATCCAAGAGGACCGAGTGCATCTGTGGCTTCGCAAACTGAACTCCTATCTGAGGAGTCAATGAGGCTAATGCCTCAATAAGGAATAGTTTATGCATAACTTAGGTGGCGCAAATTCGCTAGTTGAGAAGTGGGAAAAAGTCCTAGACGGTATCGAGAACGACTACGTACGTAGAACGACTGCTACTTTGCTTGAGAACCAAGCAAAGGCGATTCTAGCTGAGAAGCTGGATGAGGCTGCGGTTACTGCTGCGTCTACTACAGTCGGTAAGCTCGGAACCTTCCAGAAATTCGCTTTCCCCCTCGTTCGTAGGGTTTATCCCGAACTGATTGCCAACAATATTGTTGGTGTTCAGCCGATGTCTGGTCCGGTGAGCCAGATTTTCTATCTTGGTCATTCTCGTCACAAGGTTGGAACTGAGACTCAGAATATTTACAGCAAGTACAACCTGACCTATCGTGGTCTTACCAGTGAGAAGATTGGTTCGCGTGTGGATGACGTAGCTCTCAGTGGTGATGGTACTGGCATGTTTAATACCGGTGCTGCTAATGGCGGGTTTAACCTCGCTAGTCATGATGCTCTTGATTTGAGTTCCTTCCTGGATGCTAATGCTGGTTCTGTTTCTACTACGTTTGGTGGGAAGATTGCTGGTTGGCCTGATTCTACCACTATTACGGGTTGGTCCGTATCTGGTGGTGAGCGTCTTACTGGTGCTGACATTCCTGAGATCAGCTTCCAAATCGAGCAACAGGCTGTTGTTGCTAAGACTCGCAAGATGCGTGCTCTCTGGACCCTTGAGGCTTCTCAAGATCTGAAGGCATATCACAACTTGGATCTGGAGCGGGAACTTACTGAGCTTCTTAGTAAAGAGCTTACTCTCGAAATTGATCGTGAGCTTTTGGAAGATGTTCGTATGCTTGCCTACAACCCAAGTGGATTGCAGAGAACTATGCTTGCTGGTCAAGGTGGTTGGTATGAGAACTCCTTAGATAACCCTAACCCGAATAGCTTCGGTGAGTCTGGTGGTAAGGATCCAAATGGAAACACTGGATTTGCACCAGATAAGTTCACCTACGACCATTCAGGTATCTCGACTGCCGCTACTACTGGTTCTAACGTTTTTGTTGTTGATCTTACTGCAACTGCGTTTACCACGGGTATGGCTGCTCAACACATGGGTCACAGGTATGCTAACCTGCTGGCTATGCTGAACATGGTTAGTCAGGATATTTACAGAACTACTCATCGTGGTCCTGGTACGGTTCTGGTGACTTCGCCTATCGTTGCTGCAATGCTGGAAAGTGCTGCTAAGCTTGAGGGTGGAGTTGAGGGCTCTGATCGTCCTACCAACATGGGCACCACCATTACTTACAAGGGCAAGTTCGCTGGTAAGTATGATCTGTATGTTGATCCGCTTTGGCCCGAGGATGAAATCCTCGTTGGTTATAAGGGTACTAATGCAATGGATGCTGGGTATGTTTACAGCCCATACATTCCACTGCAACAGTTGCCAACCATCACGGATCCTGAGAGCTTCCAGCCGAGAAAGGGTATTCTTACCCGATACGGCAAGGCTGCTGTTCAGCCCGCAAGTAGGTTCTACAGAATCATCAGACTCGTTGGTGTTAATGATAACTACATGATCGATCCATTCGCTCGCGTAACACATCATGGCTCTAACGCTATCGGTGGATACAACTAGGATACCCTAGTGTAAAGTAAAGAAAGGCTAGGAGTCAAAAGCTCCTAGCCTTTCTTGTTTATATGGACTATATAAGAGTATGGTAATGTATAAAAACACTCATCCAAATTCTATCCATATTGTTGTGGACGGAACTCTTAAACAAATAAACTCAGGTGAAGAATTTTATTCTAAAACACCTTTGAATTACGACTTTGTAAATAAAGTACCTAGTAAACCAAAAAAGGTGGAAAAAACACCTAGTAGAAAAAAGAGAGTAAACAATGGTAACAGTAAACCCACCAGCTAGGCCACTAGTAACCCCATATGGCAGTTCTTTTGGTAAATTTGGGGGCCAAGAACTTACATCTTATTCTGCGTCTGGTGGAATAATAACTGATAAGTTAAATGATAATGAATTAACCGATGTAGTAGAATTAAATCAGTTTGAGAGGACTATTCATGATTTTGTTCTAGCTCGTTTAGGTCATCCAATCGTTAGGGTTGAACTTACTCCATTTCAAATAAAAACTGCAATCGATGAAGCAATTACCCAAATGACCTATCATGCTCCTATTTGGGCTAGAAACTATGCAGTATTTGATGCGTCTGCTGGTGAGAACTTGTATGAATTACCTTTATACATTGCTCAAAATCTAGAGTATGTTGTTTATAAGAAATCTCTACTGTCCATCCAGTCTCAAGCGGGATCTTTGGAGTTCGACTTCTTTATAAAATACTTCCAGGATAATCATCTCTTTTCTGATTTCTCTGTTGGAGAGTTTTACCTTATGCAACAACATTTGGAGCAGATGCGTAAGATTCTTAGCCAGGAGGGGACTTGGGATTTGATTAATGGTAAGTATCTACAGCTATCCCCAAATCCAGTAGTAACCCCCCAAAGAGTAATTCTTGAATATAGGGCAATTGATACGGATACAGTCCAGCCAGCCTATAAGAATTGGATTCAAAGATATGCCTTAGCTATATGTAAAGGAATCTTAGGTCTTCACAGAAGTAAGTTCTCCACTATGCCATCTCCTGGTGGTGGGGCTACTCTTGATGGTCAGATCCTAAGAGAAGAAGCAGTTGCTGAGAAAGAAGCTCTTATGATAGAGCTTGTTGAACAAATTGAAGAACCACCTTATTTCCTAACTTTCTAAATGCCGAACAAGAAAAATTACAGAGTAACTACCAAACTCCCTCAATTACCTGACATCACCGAGAGTGAGCTAAGTCTGTTTGATCCTCGTAGCGATGATCTTAATATGATGAATCTGGTTGATGAGGAGTCTATTCGTTTGTCTGGATCTAAGTTATTTTACTACAAATACTACCGTGGTGACTACGATCCAGTTTACATGGAAGATAGGAATAAACCTATAGCTAAGGATCCAATTACTGTTTTTGGTCATTACGATCCTACTCCACTTGAAGAAAACTTAACTGAGTTTGGTATTGAGCTTACAAACGATCAAATCTTTGTGTTCAACCTCTCTTATATTGAGAGGGCTATCCATAGGAGACCTTGGGCTGGAGATGTTATTAAGCCAGCTTTTCAGGAACAAAAGTATGAAATATTTGAGGTTCAAGAAGATTCTTTTGAAGCTTATGGCGTGTTTCATCTCAACTGTTTCGCTAGACTCCTGAGAGACTCTGCTGAGGTTCAAGATACTCCCCTTACCGATGTATCCGATGAAAATATTGTGGGATATAGTAGGGAGGGTTCTTAGTAATGGCAACATTTACTCAATCTCGTAGTTCAACAGTAACGTCTCTTTCCAATGTAAACAAAAGAGCGTATGAGAAACTATTAGAGATGCAAAATAAAGATTATAATATATCTAATCTGTATCTTGAAGTAACTAAAGCTGTTCAAAAAGTTTTTAATGAAATCTATAGGGTTGATTCCGATAACAATATTATTGGAATAAAGCTGGTATATGCAAACCCAGAAAGATCTGTAGCTAAGCAAATTCAAGAAGACAATATTATATTACCAATAATAAGTTTTGATCAAGGTATCTCTAATTCGGATCAAAAAAGAGGTAGATATTCATCGGTGCTTGTACATGAAAAGTATTGGGATGAGGATAAGCAGAGGGCCGTTAGACTCCTATCTCTTTACCCAGCGCCAGTTAGTATAGTTTACAAAATACATATCTGGGCTAAGTATGCGGAAGACTTAGATCAAATTCTTGAACAAATAAATTTAATGTTCAACCCTAGTTTAAATATACCTAATAAGTTCTATGAAGCAACTCAAGCATTTATGACTGATGAAGTTGATAATACTGATTACCCATATACTGATGGTAGCGATAGAATGTTAAGAAGGACTGTTGAATTACGAGTAGAAACCTACTTACCAAGTCCAAAGGTTTTAGTTACTTCTACAGGGAAGATAGAATATACTCCTCACTCAGAAATAGACATAACAACACTGTGATAATATGGGAACTATAGAACAAGTTAGATTAATTATAACAGAAACAATTTCTAATAAAACAATTGAAGAAGATTAATGATTAATACTAAAAAGTCTAGTATAAGAAGTAAAGTCATAGAAATGTCTAAAACATGGAAAGGTGTTAGTGACATTCATAAGCAGACTTTAAACGCACTTATAGGTGAATTTTCTAAGTTACATTATATCGATGAGGGAAATAATAAAATAAATGTTAAATGCATTTATGGAGGAGCAGAGAGGGTAGTGGCTAGGATTAATGTTGAAGATAACATAATTTTACCAATCATATCAGTAATACCTAAAGCTAGTAAACAGGATGAAAGTAGGAGAAGATATTTTCCAACTCTTAATCACACCAAATATTGGGACGATAAAAAACAAAAAGCTGTTAGAATAGTAAGTTTAGCACCAAAACCTATAAATTTATTTTTTGAAATCAATATATGGGGAAAATATGTTTCTGATATTAATCAATTAGCAGAACAAGTTAGAAGAAAGTTTAACCCATCCATGCCTGTAATAACAGAAATTCATAAAGATACTAAATCATTTATAGATTCAGAAGAAAATTCTTACCAAACAGTTTTGGGGGATTCCGATTCTAGAGTTATGCTTAAAAAGGTTATACTTAGAATTGAGTCCTATGTTCCAAACCCTTCATTCATAGTAACATCAACTGGTAAGATTGAAGAAATCAACGGACAAATAGAGCTAAGAAAGTAACGCTAATTTGTATCGTCTTAAATAAAATTGGAGTTTTTGGAATAGCTTATACTCTACATAAGAAGTAGATAGGAGCTACGTGAGAAGCGATATGAAAACAATTAAGAATATTTCTATGCAGGGATTGGAAGTTTATGTGGTCACACCTAATGGGCCTGAAACTCTCTGGTTGTCTCCGAGACAGTCAGCCACTATTCCTGAGTCTTATATAGGATCACACGTTAAACAATTAGCCGTAAGAAGAATGCTTAGGGTGCTCTAAAGGAGAATTTAATATATGCCAAATTATGTAAGTCCTGGTGTTTTTGTCATCGAGAAGGATATTTCCCAGTATGCACCTACTATCAACTCTTCGGTAGTTGGAATTGTAGGTTTTGCTAGTAAAGGGCCTGTAAATAAGGCAACTCTTATTACTAGCCCAAATCAGTTAGTAGACACATTTGGACCTCCCAGTGAGAATATAACAGGCCAAGGCCTTGAGGGGTCTATAGAAATTTTAGAGCAAACTAACAGTATGTACTATGTTCGTGCTGCTGGGTCTAATGCTGCTAATGCTTCTGCATCTGTGCCTATTGGATCTTGTCCTGCTATTGAGTTATCTGCTGGGTCTTATGGCACAGATAATGCAATATACCTAAAAGTTCAGGTAACGGATAATAACGGAGTCTCTGGGTTTAGCACCCCTAAAGAGTATAGTATCCCAGCGGGCACGGGTACTGGAGGGCAAGCTGCTGCAATTAAAAAGATTGTCGGTGGTTCATTAGATGCTGCTAAGGTTGGTTGTTTCTTCGATACAAACACATCCACTACTGGATATATGGTCGGGAGCCATGCGGGATCAGGAACAGTCCTTGGTGTGTCTGCCTATAGTACTGCTGCCTTTACTGATGACGGTAGCACCGCTGGTCTTTATGTTTTACGGGAAATGGATCCAGGATCTGGTGATCCTATCGGTACAACTGCACAACCTGTTAGTGCTGTTCAAGCATTTGGATCAACCTTTCTTGCTAATGATCTAAGTGGTATAATGTATCAAACACAATCATTACACCCTGGTGCTGGCTATAATGCTGGTACGAAGTCAAACGGTGATACTAGTGGTAATAGTATTGAAATTAAAAATCTAGCTGGTCCCTATGTTAACCTTGTTGTAAATGAAGATGGTGTAGCTAAAGAGAACTTTAAAGTTTCTCTAGTAGCTAATACTGATTTTGTTGAAGATAAAATTAATACTGGGTCATTGCAAAACCTTACATCTGATACTATTCAAGGATCTATGTTCTTCTCTGGGGCAGATGCCGCTTCCCCAGTAGCACTAACATCTTTCCCATCAAAAATTCAAACTATCGGACTAAATGTTCTTCACGGAGCAAGCGGTGCTGCTGGGCCTGAAGCAAGTGTGAATGCTAGATTTGCTAAGATGATAACGGGAACTACTAGTATGTCTAGTGGTGATAACGGAATTCCAACTAGTACAACAGATCAAAATACTGCCCTAATTGGAGATGCATCTGTTGATCCAAAGACTGGTATGCAATCTCTTGATGATGAGGTTTTAAATATCTCACTGGCGATTGTTCCTGGTATTACTGCTCAAACTGTTCAGAATGCTCTCATAACTCTTGCTGAAAGCACTCAAGCATTCCTTGCTGTTGTATCACCTCCTTACGCTGTTGGTACTGTGCAGAACGCAATTGATTGGAGTAACGGACAAACCGATACTAGAACCGCAGCTATTACTAGTAACTACGCTGCTATTTACTGGCCTTGGGTCCAAACGTTTAGCGTCAATGATGCTAAGGACAGATGGTATGATCCAGGTATCTACGGTATTCGCCAAATGGTTCATACCGATGCTGTTTCAGATCCATGGTTTGCTCCCGCTGGATTTATTAGAGGTCGGTTAAATAGACCTACTGATACAGAAGTCAAACTAAACCAAGGGGATAGAGACTCCATGTATAGTGGTGGAAATGTTCTCAATCCTATTGTAAACTTTGTAAGACAAGGCATTACTATCTTTGGGCAAAGAACTGCTCAAAGAAACCCAACTGCTCTTGATAGGATTAATGTTAGAAGACTTCTAATTCAAGTTAGAAAGGTTATTCTTGAATCAACTAGACGATTTGTATTTGAGCCAAATGATGAGTTCACTTGGTCACAGATAGAAGGTGTGTTAAACCCCTTCCTTGATGATATTAGGAGAAGAAGAGGTATAACTCAATTTAGAGTTGTTTGCGACGAAACCGTTAACACTCCAGCTAGGGTTGATAGGAATGAACTATGGTGTAAAGTCCTCATTAAACCGACTAAGACAGCAGAAATCCTCATCTTTGAGGTTAATTTAACAAACCAATCCGCTCAATTAGGAGGAGCGTAATAAGCCATGGCCGATACAGAATTTTATAAAACTAATAGAACCGTACCTACTGACTCTTCTATTCCTTTAATTACTACGGATTTAGATTCAGTAAGGGCATACCAGTTTGAGGTTCAATTTACTAATGCTCCAGAGATTGATGCACAAGAAGCTACTTTAGCAGCTAAATCAGTTGGTACAACTGGTTTCAGTGTTGCTGATATCGTAGTCAATAGAGTAAATGATAAAGTGCATTATCCTGGGAAGCCTAGTCCAGAATCCCTCACTATTACATTCGATAATATCCTAAGAGATACCGTAGATAAGGATCTGTGGGATTGGTTCAAGGGTACTTATGATCCCATGACTGGTCACTTAGGGGCTATGGCAGATCAGAAGATTGCTTCCATGAAGGTGCATCAGCTTAATCATGATTTAACTATAAGAGGTTCAACTGTATACTATGGTGTGTATCCAACCTCATATAAGTTAGCAGAGTTTAACTATGCTACGGATGAGTTTCATACAATTGAAGTAACCTTCCGATATGATTTCATGGAACAGACTAGTAAGATTGGATAACTAGAGGTCCGAAAAACGTATAGTATTTTAGTAATATAGATTTACAAAGGGCCAGTATTTCTTAGGGGATACTGGCCTTTAATCACTATTATAATATAACCATGGAAATCTTTCACCAACTTCTCGAAAGCTACACACTTATCAAAAAACGTAAGTTCCGTGTATTGCGAGAAGCTCAAGAAGGGGGAATGGACCCTAGAGTTGCGATAGCATCTCAGGTAATAGCCGCTAATGTTGCAGGCATCCCACAACAAATGCAACAGTTCGAAGTTCCTAATAAGTCTCCAACTGCTGCCAATCCTACAGTTAAAGTTGAGGTATATACCCAAGGAGGTATTAATGTAGGTGGAAGACACGCTAAATGGGATGGACAACTTTTATCTGTATCTAAAAATCCAGAGGATTTCCAAGAGATACTCACAATGCTTGCTGGAAAAGGGGAAGGAGAAGCACCACAACAAACTCAAAAGACAGCCCCAGTATCTACAGCAAAATTACCAGGGCAACATATAGCAGCTAAGTATAGTGAGCTTGAGGAGGCGTTTATAAAATTAGATAAGGTAACTAGAAAGCTTCATACGAAAGTTTTGGAAAGTGATGAATTTAAGAAGTTTGCTGAAAGAGACCCAGAGACATCGGAAAAGTTACGAGATGAAGACTATTTTGCAAGTTTCTTCGGTGGTGCAAAGAGTCAGGGTCTAGAGAGTAAAATTGCAAATGCTATAGGTATAACATTTGATGAGACGGGTTTAGTAAGTTTATTAGGAGATGAAGATCCCTTAGTACGACAAACAGTAATAGACACTGTAAAAAGTTTAGAAAGAGCATTTGACCTTCTTGAAAAAGAGGAACCACTAACTGTAGGTGAAAAAGCTGAATTAAAGAACCTGTTATTTTTAGCCAAAGATAAGATAGCTATAAGGGCAGAGGGTCAAGATACTAATAAAGGCCTTACTGTAGGAGATGGTAAAGGCGTATTGGGATTAGTAATGAGGGCCATGACTCCAGAGGACTTTGTATTTAATGAATATAAGAAAGGCACTGATGATTCAGCTTTCCGTGGGCTCAATTTAGAAGAAGTTTTGATTCCTTTGTCTTTGCACGCTAATTGTAAAAGAAGGAAAGAGGCAGGTTTTGATAATGATGATGAGATAACTTCTGATTATTGTGACCAAGCAATTAATGCGTGGGGTGAGTTTAAAGACCAGCTAGAAAAAATGATGAAAGTTCACGAAAAGTGGTTACCTCATTTTAGAAATGGGGAGTTGGCTACCTTAAGCACAGATGATGAAATGTTTGATCAATTATCCCAGTTTCTTGGCCCAAAGTTTGAAGGATTAATGAAGGGCCTATTGTCTGTGTCTAATGATTCCATAGGTATACGACAGCCAGACTTCATCGTTAGGGTAGGAGAGAAGACTGGTATTGCTTTAAAAGATGATACAAATGAAATCTGGCTAGAAGACAAAAATGGTGGGTGTAGTAAGGCTGAAGAGGGTATGAAAAGGCAAGGCCTGGAAGGGTTCGAAGCTACAAGAATGGATGCTAGGGAAGCATTTAAATCTAGTCCAAGTCAGTTTTCTATAGCTCAAAAAATGCAACCTTCGTTATCCGAAAAAGGGTCAACAGTATGTGTTGCAGGTGTTAGTATTAAGAACTATTTATCGTTAGCTAAAAAGAATCCTAAATTTGGTGAAAACTTTTTAGGTAGAATTGGGAGACTTTTTGATTGCATTGGTAGTGGGGAGTGTGATCCAAAAGATAAGAATGACCGAAAAATGTTAACAAAGTTTCTAACTAAGCTTCCTGAACAAATGGGGCAGGATCCTGCAACGTTTTATAAGGAAGTGACTGGATACGAAAGCAAGAATAGGGCTATAAGTGAGTCTGTTGATGGGCTATCCTTTAACCATGACGCAATAGACCCAGAGACTGGTAAGATAACAAATACTAATTCAGTAGAAACTTCTGTAAAAGCTATGATTGATGGTATTAAAAAGAATAATAAATTAGAAGATACGTTGGATACGGATACGCTTGTTGGGGCTACGGTCACGAAGTTGCAAGAGCTAGATTTAAAGGACCCAAAAAATATGGATAAAGCAAAGCAAGCGATAATGTCTCATTTGGTTAATGCTAAAAGAGCTAAGGATCTGGAACAAGAGCAAAGTAAGGGGATAGTCGGCCCAGCCACTAAACACATGTTAGCTTCAGCATGGGCTATTGGAGCTTCAAATAATGATTATGCTTTATTTGATACTAGAGGGTTGACGGAGGGAACAACCCACACAGCATATCAAAATGATTATTTAAAAGAAATGATAGCTGGTGTTAAGAGTGGTAAATGGGGTATCTCGACAAAGGGAGCTACTGTAACCATGTTTGATAAGTCAAACCCCAAAAGAGCCGCTAAAATGTCCAATCAAAACAGGTCTAGAGGTGCTGGTGGTTTAGATAGTGTTCAGGCAGAATTTAGCATCACGAACGGTTATCTACAATCTGAGAAACCTACTAAGGGAACAGAGAATAACTCCGTTCAATCTTTCTTAGATACTCAGAAAGTTCTACTAGAAGATTTATTATCCTCTATGAAGTAAAGAAGAACTCATTTCCTACTTTTAGTAGTTCATCCAGGGGACAGATAATATAATCTTTATACTCTAACTTAGTCTCTATAACTGTTTCTTCACACACATCCCATTGATAACTAGATTTTCTAGTAATTACTATTATTGTATTCCTGTCTTGTTGGAGAATAATCATAGGCTCTCTTTTCGAGTATTTCGCATCTTTCTCGGATTGCTTGATAAACTTTCTAATCTCACTCTTAGGCTTAAAGAAAGAACATAAATTCTCTTTATTGTATCCTTTCTTACACTCTATAGTAAATTTGAAGTTTTCAGGAGTGATTAAGTCACCATAGATTTTTAAGTGTTCAGGTAGCTTGTGGGTAGAGGCAAATGCACCTGACCCAGGACTTCTGCAAAAATCTTCGGTGTTGAATCTATGATTGAGCAGGGAGCACACCTTGCGTTCAAATGCGTTACCCTTATTCCTACTGTTGACCTTTTTTCGTTTGCGTGTGCCTTTTATTTTGGATATGTTAGCTATGTCTTTCATACGATCACCTATAATAGATTATAGACATGAGTTTCGATACAATTGATTTAAAACCTGATGATTCAATCGGTTTTGATATTAGGTCTTGGAAAGTTAAACTAGAAAAAACAAAGAGGAAAGGTAGAGTGAAGATTTCATTTAAATTAGGTAAAGAAGAGAGCGAGGGTTTTGAGGCATTTATGGGAACTGTGAAGCCCGAGCAGTTAGGTAAGGAGGACTTTATTAGGATCATCTTCTTCAAGGGAGTTGAAGCCCTAAATAAGGAATTTAGCCAAATTGCTAAGGACTTTGCGGAACAGAAAGCTGGGGAACTTGCTTTGGAGGGTGTAAACCCTGAAGAGGTGGCAAACACTGCTGAAGAAGTTCTAAGTGATGACACTCAAGAGCCTCAAGAGGATTCTAAGGGATCTGAAGAAGAAGCTTCGGCATGATAACGGATAAAGTAGACGATAAGATTGTCGTAATAGAGACAGAGAATACTTTGGGCAAGATCATTAGGTCGCACAGGAAATCCAGGGAGAAGGTCTTTATTCTTTTTTTATCTAAGTGGGATAAGTCTTGCGATGATTTAATTAAAAATACACTTGAAAAATACAAAAGGAAGCCTAAAGTATACTTGGTCGATAGTTGGACTTGCGCTAAGGCGTTCGTAACCTATAGATCTTATTTTGGGGCTATAACCAAAGCCCCCACTTTAGTGACCCTTTCCCCAGGATCCCCTAGGGTAGAGTCCTATCTTCCTAATATTTACAGAACGCTAGACGTTGGATAGCCACCTGTTTTTATTTCGTAGAAGTTATTTATCTTCTCGGTGTATTTCTTATTCTTTACGTAGATAAGCTTTAAATGATTTACTATAATGGTTGTGAAGAAATTAAAAGCACTTCCTTTATCAGTGTTAAAGTTCTTCAAAGTTTTAAGAATAAGAACAAAACAATCTTGCTTAGCGTCTTCCCTGCTTACTTTGAATTGGAAGGCATCCATGATGTTGGTTATGAGTAGGTCAAATAAGACCCATAGCCTTTCATCAACGTCTTCTGGGTTTTCGATATGCTGTTTAATCAACATCTCGAATTCCTTATTGTTAATGTAGTTCTTTTTCTTTTTTCTCACAACTTTATTATAGGTAATGTTCGAAAGTTATTGCGAGAATGAACTCTGTCAGGGTTGTTCCATTATTGATAAATCTAAACCTTTCCACTCATATATGGATTATGAGGAGTGCGATGAGGCAGATGTT
>Ga0208919_1000881_pt1 | contig 18392 bp, 31 predicted proteins | sample 4_EtaG_FD_184076 | JGI IMG/M metagenome (GOLD analysis project Ga0208919, IMG submission 184076) | Marine viral communities from the Subarctic Pacific Ocean - 4_ETSP_OMZ_AT15127 metaG (SPAdes) (version 3) | ecosystem: Environmental > Aquatic > Marine > Oceanic | place: Pacific Ocean | collected...
AACAAGGATAATATATGAAAGATAAGATTATACAGAAATGGAATGCACTTTCCATTACTAAAAAGAACGCAATAGTAGCTATTGGAGTTATTATTGTACTTGCAATTATATTTTAACTCATGGCTAAGAGCAAAGTTAACCAATCTGGTAATTATACTAAGCCTGCAATGCGAAAACGCATGTTCCAACGCATAAAAGCTGGAACTAAAGGCGGAAAAGCTGGTCAATGGTCTGCTCGTAAAGCCCAAATGCTAGCAAAATCGTATAAAGCTGCTGGTGGTGGCTATAAGTGAGCCTAAAAAAGCCCCAAAAGAGCTTAAAGAACTGGGGTAAGCAGAAATGGCGTACCAAATCTGGTAAACCTTCTGCTAAAACAGGTGAAAGATACCTACCTGAGAAAGCAATTAAGTCTTTATCTGCCAAAGAGTACGCTGCTACTACAAGAGCAAAGCGTAAAGGCACTAAAAAAGGTAAACAACACGTTAAACAACCAAAAAAGATAGCTCGTAAGACACGAGCTTATAGATAGGAGAACAAATGTACGCTAAATTAGTACTTAGTGGAGCTAAAATGCTTCAAAAAGGTAAAAGAAAAGTAAGAAAGATGAAAAAATCACCTACTTATGCTAAAGTAAAAGCAAAAGAATCAAGTGTTAGAGGTGCTGCTGGATTAAAAGGTTCTGGTAGACTGAATAAAGCTCGTAGAGCTGTACAAGGACCAGTAGGATATGCTGCTCTTGGTGCTGCTGCATTCTCTGGAGATGATGAGTAAATCAGATAAAGAAGTCATTGCTGACCTAATCAAGTCACTTAATCAGACTAAAGAATCTGCTCCTATCAGATATAAGAAAGAACTTGACGTAGAGTTTACGCCACAACCTGACGTAAAGATCGTAGTCAACAATACAAAAAAAGGACTATTATGATTGGCAAAAAATATATAGCAAAAATACCTAAAGGACTTGAGTCTCTTTACAAAAAAGTAGGTAAAAAGAAAAAATCTATGACTAAAACAGTCAATAAATTTAAAAAACCTATTAAGGCTAAAACTAAAAAAGTAAAGAAAGCAATTAAAAAAAATCCTAGAATATCTACAGCTATTGCTGCAGGTGCTACAGGCGCAGTTGCTGGATCTGCTTACAGTAAAAGGAAAAATAAAAATGGCTAAAAGTTTAGTAACACTAGCAGAAGAGATATCTTCACTATCACCTAATGAGTTAGAAACTCTTGGTAAGATAGTAATGGCAAAACAACAAATGGTTCAGCCAAGACCACAAGGACAAGTATCAAATGTACCTGGACCTATGGGAGCTGCACCTACGCCACCACAAATGAATCAAGCACCTCAAAGACGTATGGCTCCGCCAACAACTAGAGATGCAATGATGCCTGGTCTATTAAATAGATAATGGTTCGTATAAGTAGGTTTGCTTCAAAGTATTTAACTACTGCAAAAAAGAAACCTAAGAAATTAAAAGATACACTAAACGAAGATCAGTTAGCTGCGTTTATTTCTGGTAAACCAAATAAGAAGTTTGCTAAAGAATTTAAAAAACAAACTGGTACATCTAAACAAGAGTTTGAACAACCTAAAATTAAAAGAACTGGCACTGGTTATATGCAAGCTGATTTAGGTAAAATGAAACAACGTAAAGCTGTTAATAGATCTGAAAGATTACAAATGGCTAGATATAAAAATGCCAAAAGGAGGGCAAAATGATAGCAAAAGCTGCAAGCAAATTATTTAAAAAGAAAAAGAAAAAGAAGTCTAAAAAGAAAGCACCTAAAAAGAAAACTGTATTAGGTGGAGCGCAAACATTAGCAGGTAAAGCATTAATTAATCCTGTTACATTAGGTGGAGGTGCTGCATTTGGTATTGGTAGAGCTAGTGGTAGATCTTCTGAAAAAGCTAAAACAAATAAACTTAATGAAGCATTAAGACGTAGAGGCGTAAGAGTATAATGGCACATGGCGGTAAAAGACCAGGAGCAGGTAGACCTAAAGGCGTAAAAGATGGCAGTAAAGGTGCTAATCTTGAAGCTAAAATTAGGAGTGCTAGTAGAACACCGTTGGATTATATGTTGAATGTTTTAAACAATCCTGGTACTTCTCCTGAACGAAAGATGTGGGCTGCAGAAAAAGCTGCACCTTTCGTACATGCTAGATTAGCAAGTAAGGAACACAAAATAACTGGTGATAGCAAAAAACCAATTAGTATAAATTTATGCCACGCTCCAGAAAAGGAATAGATAAAAAAGAAATAACAATACCATTTAAACCTAGAAAGTATCAATGGGAAGTATTTCAAAAACTAAAAAGATTTAATGTTATCGTTTGTCATCGGAGGTTTGGAAAGACCTGCCTGGCAATTTGGAAACTAGTTGCTGCTGCAGTAGAAAAAGATAATGCAAGATTAGCTTATATAGCACCTACATATAGACAAGGTAAGGCTGTTGCTTTTGATTATCTTAAAGAATACACAGAACCACTTATGCAGCTTGGTGGTAGTAGAAACGAAACAGAATTAAAAATAGATTTATATAACGGATCAAGAATACAGATATTTGGTGCTGATAATCCAGATGCACTTCGTGGATTAGGATTTGATGGTGTAGTTATGGATGAGTTTGCTCTCATGTCTCCTCGTACCTGGACTGAAATTATAAGACCTGCTGTATCTGACAAACTTGGATTTGTTATCTTCATTGGAACACCTATGGGGCATAATCAGTTCTGGGAAGTATTTGATTTTGCAAAACGTACTGATAGTAAAGATTGGTACGGATGTATGTATAGATCATCTGATACTAATGTTATACCTGATTGGGAGTTGGAAGATGCTAAACGCACTATGCCAGACTCACAATTTGAACAAGAGTATGAATGCTCATTCAATGCTGCTGTCCAGGGCAGTTATTATGGAGCATTAATGGAACAAGCAGAAAAACAAAAACGTATAGGTGATATACCATACGATCCTACAGTTGATGTAGAAACATGGTGGGATTTAGGTATAGGAGACTCTACTGCAATTTGGTTTGCACAAAGAGTTAATAATGAAGTTAGATTAATTGATTACTATGAAACTAATGGTGAATCATTAGCGTATTATGTAAGTAAGCTAAATGAAAAACCATATAACTATGGCGCTCATATAGCACCACACGATATTGTAACTAGGGAACTAGGAACAGGTAAATCTAGATTAGAAGTAGCTGCAGAGTTAGGATTAAACTTTGAAGTAGCTCCTAAACTAGAAGTAGAACACGGAATAGAATCCGTAAGAAACACATTACCTAATTGTTGGTTTGATAGAATAAGATGCAAACAAGGTATCGAAGCTCTCAAACAATACAAAAAGGTATTTGATGATAAGAACCAAGTCTTTAAAAATAAACCTCATCATAACTGGGCATCACACGGATCAGATGCATTTAGATATGGATGTGTAGGCGAAGCGCCTGAAAGAACAGATTGGGCTAAAGATATTAACGTAGATACAAGGTATATAATTTAATGGCAAAATCTCCTGCATGGCAACGTAAAGAAGGTAAAAATCCTTCTGGTGGTTTAAATAAAAAAGGTGTAGCATCTTACAGAAGAGCTAATCCAGGAAGTAAACTTAAGACTGCTGTAACTACAAAACCAAGTAAATTAAAAAAAGGATCTAAAGCTGCTAAACGAAGAAAATCATTTTGTGCAAGAATGAAGGGTATGAAGAAAAGATTAACTTCTGCTAAAACTGCAAGAGATCCTAATTCAAGAATAAATAAATCATTAAGAAAATGGAACTGCTAAATGGATGAACATAAGTTAAAAGCGTTAATTGCTTCTGAGATACAAACCTCAATGGGTTATCTTGGTGGTGAGTTAACAGAACAAAGAACTAAGTCTTTAGAATACTATTTTGGTGAACCATTTGGTAATGAACAAGATGGTAGATCACAAGTAATTAGCACAGATGTTGCTGATACTATTGAATCTATATTACCTACAATAATGAGAACATTTACTGCATCACCCAAAGCAGTACAATGTGTTGGTAATAAGCCAGGTGATGAAGCTGCTGCAAAACAAGCAACTGATTATTTAAACCATGTGTTTTATAAAGATAATCCAGGCTTTACATTAATGTACACATTCTTCAAAGATGCTCTATTGCAAAAGAATGGTATTATGAAAATCTTTTGGGATGATTCATTAGATGTAGAAAGATCTACATATAAGGATTAACTGATGATGAGTTTGCTATGTTAGTAGCTGATCCTGAAGTAAAAGTATTAGAACATACCGAGTACGATATTGATGATGAAGAAGCTTTAAAAGAAGCTGCAGATTTTATTGAAGCACAAGGCATGCCAGCTGGTGTACAGTCAAGTGGCAAAATGCATGATGTTGTTGTCAATAGAATGAATAAAAAAGGACAAGTACGAATAGAGAACGTACCACCTGAAGAGTTTCTAATAGCTCGTAATGCTAAGACAATAGAAGAAGCTCATTTTACAGCACATAGAAAATATATTACACGATCAGAACTTGTTGAAATGGGTTTTGATGTAGAAGAGGTAAAAGGTTTACCTACTGATAATGATCAAAGATATAGTGAAGAAAGAACAACTAGATATGAAGATCTAGATTATAATTCATTGAACCGTCATTCAACGTCTGATACTGCAAACGAACAAATACTTATTTACGAATGCTATATAAAATTAGACGAAGATGAAGATGGAATTGCGGAATTGCGTAAGGTAACTGTAGCAGGTGATAGCTCATATAAGATTTTAGACAATGTGCCTTTTGACAGACAACCCTTCGTAAGTGTTACACCTATTCTAGTACCACACCGCTTTTATGGGCGTTCTGTATCAGAGCTTGTAGAGGATGTTCAATTAGTTAAGTCAACTATTATGCGACAGTTATTAGATAACATGTATCTTACTAATAACAATCGTGTAGCAGTAATGGATGGACAAGTAAACATTGATGACTTGCTAACTAATAGACCTGGTGGAATTGTTAGAACTAAACAACCACCACAATCAGTAATACAACCATTACAATCACAACCTCTTAATCAACAAGCTATGCCATTATTGGAATACTTAGATGTAGTGCGAGAGCAAAGAACAGGTATTACTAGATACTCACAAGGTATGGATGCAGACTCATTAAACAAAACTGCATCAGGTATAAATCAGATATTAACACAAGCACAATTAAGAGTGGAGCTGATTTGTCGAGTTTTTGCTGAAACAGGTGTCAAGGAGTTATTTAAAAAACTTCTAGAGACTGTAATCAAGCACGAAACTAAAGAAAAAATTATTCGTGTAAACGAACAGTACGTTACTATGATGCCTATGGAATGGATCAATAGATGTAACGTAGATATTCAAGTAGGACTTGGAACAGGTAGTAAAGAACAAGAGCTTGTTATTCTTAACAATATATTGGAAAGACAACTACAAGCAATTAACTTACAGAAATCTGCTGCTGGTCCAATGGTGAACTTAAGAAATGTACATAATACATTAACTAAACTGGTGGAAGCTGCAGGACTGAAAAATGTTGAAACATACTTTACAGATCCTATCGTAGGTGCATCGCAAATGCCACCTCCACAACCACCACCACCTACAGAATTTGAAAAGGTTACACTTGCACAAGTACAAGGAGAAAATCAGCGTAAAATCCTTGATATGCAAGTGAAAGAGAAAGAACTAGATCTCAAAACACAACAAATGATATTAGAGTTTGAGACTAGAATAAAAGAGTTAGAAGCTAAATATCAGGTACAATTTGACTCTAATGCTATCAAACGTGAAGCTATGGCATCTAAAAGTGATGGACAAACACCACAACTAGGTGATATAGGTGAAGAAACACAAAGACAGCAACAAACTTTCTTTAACCCTAATAACTCTAGATGAATGAAAACGATTTACTAAGAGAACAAGATAAAGGCAATAGAGCCAAAACCATATTAGAAGATAGTCTATTTATTGAATCATTTAGTACTCTCAAAGAGATGTATGAAAAAGATATGATAAATACTTCTTACAAAGATTCAGAAGCTAGAACAGCTCTCTGGGTAGCCTGGCATCAGTTAGATAAGGTTAAATCCCACCTGACTGAAATTATGAATACAGGCAAACTTGCTAGTAAACAACTGCAAGATCTTAAAAACCTAAAATAGGAGGACATATATGTCTGATGCTGAACAGCAGCCAACCACAGTTAGTGGAGCTGCAGATACTATAAAGGGCTTGTTGAACCAATCAGCTGACACTCAACCTGCACCAACTGAGACCGAATCGGTTACAGAAGAAACATTAACGCAAGCTGAAGAGCATGTAGAACGAACAACAAGACAAACTACAAGAGAAGCTCCCAGTACCGTTCCTGAAGAAAATGCTTTGTCTGAAGAAAATAATGAATCAGTTGAATCTGACATTGTAGAAACTACAGAGTCATCTGAGGAACCCATATTCCCTGTTGTAATAGACGGACAAAAATATGAGGTCAACCATCAAGAACTCATCAATGGATATCAACGACAAGCAGATTATTCTCGTAAAACAGAAGAACTATCTATCGAGCGAAAACAGCAAGAAGATCAGATTCAACGTGAACGAGAAACTGTTCAAACACAAATGGCTAATTTACATTCGCTTGAACAATCACTTAGATCCCAATTAGACTCTGAATTACAGAGTATTGATTTTGATAGAATGTACGAAGAAGATCCTGTACAGGCATCACGCCTACAGTATCAAATGCAGAAAAGACAAAAAGATCTTGAAGCAACTCGTATGCAACTTCAACAACAACAACAAGCTGAATACGCTAAGTATGTAGCAGAACAAGAAAAACAGATGTTTATTAAAATGCCTGAAATGAAAGATGCTGCTAAGTCTGTTGAGATTAGACAAAATATGAAAACATATTTATCTGATCAAGGTTATATGGATCAAGAGATTGCAGGATTAACAGATCACAGAATGTTATTAATATTAAAAGATGCAATGGCATACAGACGACTACAGAAATCTAAACCTGGTGTTGTCAAAAAAGTAGCTGATGCTCCTAAAGTATTAAGACCTGGAACTGCTAAAACAAAAGGTGAACGTAGAGATATGGCTATGAGTGATAGTAAAAAACGCCTGGCTAAAACAGGAAGGTGGCAAGATGCTGCCCATGTGTTTAGGCAAGGTATATCAACAAAATCATAACATAATATAAGGAGACCTTAAATGGCACAACCAACCAACTTGTATGATACTTATGACACTACAGGTATCCGAGAAGATTTGGCTGACGTAATATATAATATTGCACCGTCAGATACACCAATCCTTTCGGCTATTCCTAGAGCTGTCGCAACATCTACAGCCCACGAATGGCAAACTGACACACTAGCTGCTCCTGCTGCTAATGCTGTTATCGAAGGTGACGAAGCAACTACAGATGCTATGGTAGCAACTGCAAGACTTAAGAACTTTACACAAATCATGGATAAAGTAATCTCAATATCTGGAACTCAAGGAGCTGTTGATGCAGCTGGTAGAGCGGATGAGATGGCTTACCAAATCGCTAAAAAATCCAAAGAACTTAAAAAAGATATGGAATTCGCTTTAATTAAAGAGAACGTATCTGTTGCTGGTTCTGCAACTGCAGCTAGAGAAATCGGCTCATTTGCTACTTGGATTGCAACAAACGGTGATGCAGCTGGTGCTTTATCTACTGGCTTTAACTCATCAACTGGCTTAACTGCTGCACCTACAGGTGGAACTGACAGAGACCTTACAGAAACTATTCTAAAGACTGTAATTCAAGAAGTTTACACTTCTGGTGGAGACCTTGATATGCTAGTAGTACCACCTTCTGTTAAACAAGTAATATCTGGATTCAATGCGAACACAACTCGTTTTGGTCCTGCTGAAGCAAGAACTGAATACGCAGCAATTGACGTATACAGCTCAGATTTCGGTGATATTAACATTGTTCCTAACAGAGTAATGGCAACTACAAATGACAAAGCTTGTTTCTTAATCCAAAGCGACATGATCGCAGCGGCTTACTTAAGAGATTTCACAATGAGTGAACTAGCAAAAACTGGTGACTCAGACAGAATGCAACTATTAGTTGAGTGGACTCTTGAAATGAGAAATGAAGCGGCACACGGTGTCATTTTAGATATCAACCAATAAGAGTAACTAGGGGGAGGCTTTATGCCTCCCTCTTTTATTAAGGATAAATTATGTATTACAAATTAAGTGGAGTAGTTCAAAAAGTAGACTACACAGCAAGTGCTGCAAATAGTTCTGCTATTTCAGATCAAGTAAGATATGTTAGATTATATGCAACTACAGATTGTTTTATTACAATTAGTAATCCTGCTGTAAGTGCTACAACAGCTAAAACACCATTAGCTGCAAAAGATTATGAAGTATTTAAAGTAACTGCAGGAAATATTATATCTGCTATTCGATCTGCTGATAATGGTTCATTATATATTTCAGAGTTAACGGAGTAGATATGACAACAAATAAAAGTCCAAGTACGTTTAAAGTAAATATTAATCATACAGTAGCTGTTGCTGATTCTTCTGCTGCAAACAGTACAGCGTTTAATAGTGAAACTAGAGAAGTTAGAATTGTTTGTACTGTAGATTCTTATGTAGAGTTTGGTTCTTCACCAACTGCTGCATCATCAAGTTTAATTATACCTGCTTATACACCTGAATACTTTAGGGTTGCACCATCTACTAAGGTAGCATTTCTTAGAGTAGGATCAGTTACTGGAACTGCAAGAGTTACAGAACTAACACAATAAATGTTAAAGTTTTCCATTAGAGGACAAGATCGTTATAGAGATCGTAGAACAGATGTTCCTAATGAAGTTTTACAATTAGAAGATAGAACCTATTTATTAATGGAAGAAGGATCTAACCTTAGATTAGAACAAGCTGTAGGTACTGTATTTAGTGGTACACCTATTAATGTTGATTCTGGTGAATGACTTTTGAAGAGCTTGTAAAATTATTAAAAGTAAAAGAAAAATCTTCTCAACAAAAATCTAAGAATAAAGAAAGAAACAAAGTTTTAAGAAAGAGAGTAAAGAATGGCTGATAGTAAAATTTCAGAGTTGAGTGCATTAACTAGTCCTGCCAATGATGATGAATTTGTAGTAGTTGATACTGATGCTGGTACAACAAAACGAATAACATTTTCAAATTTAAATTCATCTATATCTGCATCTGTTGCTGCTGATGATATTGCAACTGGTGATGCTGCTGTTACTATAGCAACAAGTTCTGGAAATATTACTATTGATGCGCAAGCTGGTGATACTGATATTATATTCAAAGGAACAGATAGTTCATCAGATATTACAGCATTAACATTAGATATGTCAGAAGCTGGAGCTGCTGCATTTAATTCTACAGTTACTGCTACAGGATTTATAATTGGTAGTGCATCTATCAATGAAACAGAATTAGAAATACTAGATGGAGCTACTCTCTCTACTACTGAATTAAATTATGTCGATGGTGTTACTAGTGCTATCCAAACACAACTTGATAGTAAATCACACATTAATTATAACTTAACTAAAACTGGTAACTATACTGCTGTTGCTGGTGATAAAATATTATGCGATACTTCAGGTGGTGCATTTACAATTACACTTCCTGCCAGTCCTAGTGCTGGTGATGAAGTTCATGTACTTGATGCAACTGCATCTTTTGATTCCAATAACTTGACAGTAGGTCGTAACTCAAAGAAAATACAAGGAGCTACTAACGACTTAACTATAACAACTCAAAATACTGGTATTGGTTTAGTATTCTACAATGATACTTATGGTTGGAGAGTTCTAGTTGACGCTTATGATGTTGATGTAACGGAGCTATAATATGAGTGATATTTATAACCCTAACCAAGATATACATGTAGATAAAGCTACTAGAAAGTTAGTAGTAAAACATACACAAGATACTACGCCTATATTACAAGCAAATAAAATATCTCGTAATCATAGAGCGTCAGAACAAAAAGGTGAATTTCAAAGAATAGCTCAAATACCTTTAATAGCATTACAAATTAAGTGCAAAGAATTATTTGGACATTCAAATTGGTGGAAAATACATAAAGATGATCAACGTGCTATTATAAAAAGAATGATAAATAGTAACGAATTTGAAAACTTTAGAGTAGGAGATAAAAAACTATAATGGCTTTAAATAATTATGCAAACTTACAATCTTCTATTGCTAATTGGTTAGCACGAGATGATTTAACTACAGAGATACCTGATTTTATAGCTCTTTGTGAAGCAGAGTTTAATAGAGAACTAAGAATTAGAAATATGGAGACTACTGCTACAGTCACTATTAATGCTGAACAAATAGCACTACCTACAGGATTTTTAGGAGTAAGAAGTTTCTTCCTTAATAATAATGGTAAAACTAAATTAACCTATATTACACCATATCAACAGTTTGATACGCAAGGCTCAAGTCGAGCAGGAACACCTCAAGCATATAGCATTGAAGGCTCTAACTTTCGTTTCAGTCCTACCCCTGATACAAGTTACACAGCAAACCTTGTGTACTTCAAGGCTTTTGACTCTCTGTCAGCAAGTACGACTACAAATCATATACTCACCAATCATCCTGCTGTATATTTATATGGCAGTTTGTATCATGCAAGTAATTTTATTAGGGGTATTGCACCAGATACTGTTGCACAATGGAGACAGTTATTTATTGAAGCAATCAATCAAATTAAACATATGGATGAAACAGAAAAACATAATGGATCACCATTGATACAAAGATCAGGAATTAATATTAACAATTTAGATAACGTATAATGCAAGTACCTTTTGGAGAATGGCTACCTGATTTACCAGACCACACTAATCCTGGTGCAACACAAGCCTTAAATGTATATCCTGCTGTAAATAGTTATAGACCCTGGAAATCTATTACTACTACTAGTGGTAATGCTTTAACAGCAAGAGCGCAAGGAGCAGCATCATTTAAATCAGATACAGGTGTTATTTCTATATTTGCTGGTGATGCTACTAAGTTATATAAACTAACATCTAATGCTTTTGTAGATGAAAGTGGTGGCACTACATTCTCTACACCTACTGATGGTCATTGGGATTTTATAAAATTTGGTGAGGTTGTTATTGCTTTTAATGGTGATGATGCAGCTCAAGCATGGACATTAGATGGATCAACTGATTTTGCTGCACTTGGAGGATCACCTCCTATATTTAAACACGCAGCTGTTGTAGGCAACTTTGTAGTTACAGGATATCAACCAACTGCACAAACAACTGTAGCCTGGTCTAGTTTTAATAGTCCGACATCTTGGACTGCTGGAACTAATCAATCTGATACAGAAGTTTTACCTGAAGGTGGAACTATTACTGGTGTTACTGGTGGACAGTATGGATTAATATTCCAAGAATCTCGTATTACTAGAATGGATTATAGAGGTGGTAATGTTATCTTTTCATTTAGAAGAATAGAAGATAATGTAGGAGCAGTACAAGGTAAGAACGTAATTAAAGTTGGAAACCTTGTATACTTTTTATCTGAAGATGGGTTTAGAGTTACTGATGGTTCATCATCTAAGCCTATTGGTAATGGTAAAGTAGATCGTTTCTTTTTAGATGATTTAAAGTTTGCTAAACGAGAAAGAGTAAAAGCAACTGCTGATAGAGAAAACAAGTTAATATGTTGGTCTTATCCATCTAAAACAGGAACTAACTCTGATACACAAAATGATAAAATACTTGTATATCATTATGAATCTAACAGATGGTCATTAGTAATTATAGATCATGAGTATATGATAGATTATCAAACTCCTGGCTACACATTAGAAGAACTAGATGATTATCCAACATCAGGTGCAAATGATTTAGATGCAATTACTATTTCATTGGATAGTGCATTCTGGTCTGGTGGGCTTAGATCATTTGGTGTATTTGGAACAGATCATAAACTAGGAGCTTTTCAAGGTAACTCATTAAAAGCTGAAATAGGTACAGGTCAAACAGAATTATTTCCTAATAGTCGTTCTATGATTACACATGTACGACCTATTATAGATACTGATGATGCTACAGGATCATTAACTTATAAAAATAAAATAGCTGATACTTCAGCAACAACAAGTGAAAATGCAATGCATTCTACTGGAACAATACCATTCCATAGATCTGCACGATATTTTAAATTTAACATACAAGTTCCAGCAAACAAAGAGTGGAATGATGCACAAGGACTTGATATAGAAGCTACAAACGAAGGATATAGATAATGGCACTTTTAACAAACCCAATGACAGCAGATTTACAACAACGTATTCAAAATACTAGTTTTGGTAGTCCTGATTATTTACAAGGGTTTCAAGGTACAATGCCTACCTGGCAACGTAACATGATTATGAATAATTATATGCCAGGCTTACTTACACCTGAAGGTACAAATGCACCTGTTGATCAAGCAGGAATACCAGATTACAGAGGTTATACTCCAGGAGTACCACCACAGTTTACACAAAATCCAATAGTTCCATTAACAGCTGCTGCAACAGAAAACTTTAATAATTTGCTTAGAGGCGGTGGTGGAGAAAGAACTCCAGGCAGTCCTAATTATGCAGGACCAGGAGTTTCTACAGAATTTGTTGGTGATAATGCTTTTAGAATTAATGCTGATGGCACAGTATCAAAATTAGATCCTGATTCTATAGATTATAAGTTAGCCAACTTTATGAATACTATTACTGGTTTTAGTCCAATGAGTTTAGCAAAAAAAGGTTTAGGTTTAGATCCTGATGCTGATTATAAAGAAACATTAGATGTAATGCAAAGAGTACAAAACAAATATGGACAAGATGTAGCTAAAGATTTTAGAAATAAAGCATTCCCAGGTAAACCTACAACAGGTGCTGAAGGAACTGGATCTGGACAAGTTGGAAGTACAGGACCAACAGCTAGAACTGGTAATACTCCAACTGGAAGTATAAGAGATAGTGGAATGGTAAGAACCTCTCCTAATCAAGGACCAGCAGGTGGAGGTGGAGGAGGTGGAGGAAAAAGCAGTCCTTCAGCTAGTGGTGAAAAAAGTGGTAAAGCTTCTGGATCTGGAAAAGTTGGAAGTACTGGTCCTACTGGTCGTAGTCGTGGTGGCTGGTAATGGCTAGTAAACAAAATTTAGAATATGTTTACAACTATCCTGCATATACTTTACAGGGTATACTATTATCTACATATGAATATCAATTAATATCAGAGGATATTACTAATCAATTAGTAAGATATCATAACTCTGAAAATCAGGAGGTAGTATCATGGTTTCTTGCGTAAATTGTAATCATGAATGTCATTGTAGTAACAATGGACAATGTGCTGTATGCAAATGTTCTAACTGCGAACATGAAAACGCATTAGATGAATTTTGGAAAAGAGTAGAAGATGGCTCACACATACAAGAATAGTAAAGTTGATTTAACAACTACTGATGATACTTCATTATATGTAGTACCAGCAGATACAACATCTGTTGTAAAATCTATATTAGTATCTAATGATGATACAACTAATGCATGTCATATAACAGCTACATTATTAAATACTTCTAATGATGTATTTAGTTTATTTAAACAAAAAAATATAACAGCTAAAACAACTGAAGAACTATTGACTAGTCCATTAGTTATGAACACAGATGAAGATTTAAAATTTCAAGCAGAAAATGCTAATGATCTTCATGTTATAATTAGTTATTTAGAAATTACATGATTAAAGCTATATTAATACCTACAGAAAATGTAGAAGAAGCATGGAGTCTGGTGGATAAACATATTGCTATGGCATTAGAAAGATCAGGAGAACACTTTAATAGTTCAGATATTAAAGCTAATTGCTTAGATGAAAGTATGCAACTTTGGTTAGGCTGGGATAAAGATGCAGAAGAATCACATTATTGCACAGCTATTACACAAATATTAAAAAGACCAAACTCAAGAGTATGTAATGTATTTATTGCAACTGGTCGTGAAATGAAAAAATGGGTACATGTCATGGATGATATAGCCAAATGGGCTGATACACAAGAATGTACACATGTAGAATCATGGGCTAGACCTGGATGGGAAAGAGTCCTTAAACAATATCAATTTAAAAAAACACACGTTTTGCTAGAAAGGAAACTATAATATGTCAGGTGGAGGCGGAAGCGGAGATACAATTATTCAGGAAAATCAGGTATCACCTTATGAACCATCAGAACAGTATTTAAAGAATATACTATCTGAAGCATCAAACTTATATCAATCTGGAGCTGGTTCACAATATTATCCTGGATCAACAGTAGTACCTTTTGCATCACAGACGCAAGCAGGTTTACAAGGATTAGAAAATTTATCTCGTAATCAATTATCTGGATCACCAATGATGCAACAAGCTGGAAATGTTTTTTCTGGTTTTGCTGCTGGACAAGCACCATCTGTTTTTGGTGGTAATGTAGGAGCTGGTGGACAATATTCAGGAATTCCTACACAAACTTACAGTGGTATGGCACAATTATCACCACAACAAGCTTATTTAGGTGATGTTAGATCAGCTATAACAAGTGATGTTATGGGAGATGTCCAATCACAATTTGGTGGTATGGGTAGAACAGGTAGCAGTCCTGCTGCACAAGCAGCAGCTGCAAGAGGTGTAGCTCAAGCTTATGCTCCTATAGCAACTCAAGTGAGTGAAGCAGAAAGAAATAGGCAACTAGGAATGCAACAAGATGCATTAGCTAGAGCGCAATCTGCTAATCAGTTTCAAACTCAATCTATGATGGGTATGCAAGGAGATCAGTTTAGAAGGCAACAAGCAGCTGATATGTTAAATGCACAACAAATGCAACAAGCAGGTATGATGAATGCACAACAACTTCAAGCTGCTAATCAATTTGGTCAGCAACAACAATTAATGGCTGCTGGTCAATTACCTGGTATGCAATCAGCTGCTGATGCAAGAGCTATGGCTGGAGCGCAAGGACTTGCTGGTGTTGGAGGTGCTTTTGAAGATCTACAAGGCAGATTCCTACAAGAAGATTTACAACGATATCAATATGAACAAATGTCTCCATACAATAGGTTAGCACAATACGCAGGTATTGTATCACCTATAGCATCTGGATTCCCAATTACACAACAAGCTGCAGAACAACCACGTTATAATGCTCTTACAGGAGCTTTAGGTGGTGGACTTGCTGCTGGTTCTATATTTGGTGGTAATCCATACTTTGCAGCAGGTGGAGCATTATTAGGTGGACTTGGAGGGTTCTTTTAATGGCTATAGATTTTTTTAAAAATACATTTAATCCAACTGGACAAGGAACTATGTTTGGTAGTCAAAATCAATCAAACTCATTTTATGATTATCTTGGAAATAAAACAGGACTTACTGATGAAGGTATGTTTGATCTAACATCTGCTTTAGGTGATAAAGAAAAAGCACCTGAACTTATAAAAGCATTTCTTGAATATCAGGGAGAAAAACCTGAACAAAGTAAAATAGATCAAATGATGGGTAATTCAGGTTTTATTATGGGTTTATCATTAATGCAACAAGCAGCTTCTGGTAAAAATTTAGGTGCTGCATTAATGCCTGCTGCTGAAACAACTCAAGGATTTATAACAAATCAAGAGTTGAGAGCGCAAAACAAAAGATTAATGAAAACTAAAGAAACTGGTCAAATAGTAGAATTGTTACAAACATCACAAGATTTACAAAAAGGTGATATTGATATTGAATCAAGTAAAATTGGTATAGATTTATTAAAACAAGATTTACAATCTAAGAAATATGGAAATATTATGCTTGGTATTGATGCTAACAGTTATTACGATAAAAATAAATTAAATATGTCTAACTTAGAAACAGATGTAGCAAAAAATAAAGTAAGCTTAGAACAAGCTGAAATTATTCTTAAATATGCTGATAAAAATCAAAAGATTGATTATGCATTTAAAGAAAAGAATCTTAAAGGTTTAGATATAGATCAACAACAAGCTTTAGAAAATTTAGATGCATCTATTATTGCTAATGACTTTAAAGAACATCAATTTAATAAATCTTTAGATAAAGATAAAGCATTTGAAGAATATGTAGATTCAATGAATTTATCGACAAAACAAAAAGCTAAATATAAAGCTATTGGAATTGAGGGTATTGGAGATATAAAAGATGCAGGTAGTCATTCTGCTGAAACTTATGATTTATATAATAAAGTTGTAAGCAGTAAATCTTTAGGTTGGATAGACAGTTTGGGTGTATCAGATCAAGATGAAATTGATATTAAAAATGCAATTCAAGAACAAATATTATTTGTAGCACAAGATTTAGCAGGTGATGGAACACCATCAGCTACCGATATTAAAAAAGCAGAACAAATGGTAATTAAAGGTAAAGGATTTACTAAAAATGGTATTATCAGACAATTCTTTGGTGGAAGTCAATATGATATTGATGTAGATCAAATATGGGATTCTATTTTTAGTCAGTCAGGAACATTACAAGAAAAAGCTAAAGGAGGAACCATTGTAGCTGGAGAACCTTATTTAGTAGGTGAACATGGTCCAGAAGTAATTGTACCACATCAAACAGCTAGTGTTGTATCTAATAAAAGAACACCAGGTGGTTATACTTGGGAAGAAGCTATAATTGATAGCAGTGAAATGTTAATGAAAATTAAACAATCTAGTGGATTAGCTGAAGCTAAGAAAGCACTTAAGAAATTTAGACCTGATCTATATATCTAATGGCTGAAAATCCTAATGTGGATATGCCTAATATCCAAACACCAGAAGTAGGTTTTAATATTAGACCATTAGGAGAACTTTGGTTTGAAGAATCTTTACCTGCATCTCTATATCAGTACTTTACTGGTAACACTAAAAAGAAACAGGCTGAAGATGCTAAGAGAATATTAAGAGAGGCTACGCCAGGTAGCAAGGAACACAAAGAAGCTACTCGTGTATATAACAAGTTTAGCTATCTTTTAGATGAAGGTGGAACATTTGATGCAAGTGAAGTAGCCAAGTTTCTAATTTCACATCCATCAATGTTGGCAAGTGAACTAATAAATGCAACCCTTGCTGATCCTTATTTATTAGCCATACCTATAGTAGGATGGGGGCGTTTAGGAAACGCAGCTGTAAAAGCTGTTGGAGCTACAACAAAAACCGGCGAGCGTTTAGCTCGTGCTGGAGCTGCTGTAGCTGGTGGGGCTGCTTTCGGTACTGCATATAGCATACCCCTTCAGTTAGGGGAAGATGCAGATATCTCAGCAGGTAGAACCATAGCAGAAGCTAGTATTGCAGGTACTGCTAATTTAGCTTTTGGTGCTATGTTGGGGGGATTAAGTTCTAAGTTATCTAAAGAAGCTGAAGTTTCTATAGAACAAGCTGCTGTAAAAGTTGCACAGAAAATAGAACAAAATCCAAAGAACCTTGAGAAAGCTCTTGAAGAAGCTACTGATGAAATTCTGAGAGCATCTAAAGGTGGACCAGTTATAACTGAAGAAGTTGCTGGTATGATAAAAGAAAACATCAAAAGAGATGTACATCAAATTAAAAATGCAACTTTGATGAATCAGTTTAACTGGAAAGCTACTGGATCACTAGCAGGTGTAGGGGGTCTTGCTGGATTCCTAACTGCTGAAGAAGATAAATTAGCTACTGCTGCTGGATTAGGTATAACCTTTGCAAGTGTACCAATAGCTGTAAGAGGGATAAGGAAGATCTTAGATAAGACTTCTATAGAGGACAAATTAACTAAAGCTGAAAACTCTATTAATATAAAAGAGATGACATACTCTATGAAAAGTAACATAGCAGATGTTGAATTAGCTGTTAGAAGATTTGATGATTTAAAAAATTTAGTAGATCCTGTCAAAGCAGAAGCAATGGTATTTGCTGCACAAGATCCTAAGAAAATTCTTAAAGATGGTTCATTTACATTTAAGAAGTTTAATAAGAAAGTTTTATTAGATGCTAATAACCGATATGTACAAAGGCGTGATGAGTTAATAAGGTTAGGGAATACGGAAAAGCAAGCTAATAGAACATCCTATTTTGAATTACAAAAGTACATTGATTCTAATTTAGAAAATGTAACTGTAAAATTTACTAAAAATGAATTAAATCTTGTAAAAGAAAATGGTGTATTTGCAAAATTTCATGCTGAAATGTTAAATTTAGTAAATAGAAAAGGTGCTAGAGTAGGCACAGTAAGAAACTATATTAGCCAAGAATGGGAAGCTGCACCTGGAGGGAGAGTCTATGGTAATGCAGAAAAAGTTGATGTGGC